>OCTW011617961.1_pt1 | contig 73424 bp, 50 predicted proteins | sample 1539671 | NCBI WGS metagenome assembly OCTW01 (sample SAMN02144230, study PRJEB22623) | gut metagenome | biome: sheep rumen | host: Ovis aries | place: New Zealand | reverse complement strand
GGAATGACGGCGCAGCTGCTCCCCTCCCTTCAAGGGGAGGGGTTGGGGGTGGGGTCTGTATATCCATTTACGCAGAAATAGTTAGAGACCCCACCCCTGGCCCCTCCCCTTGAAGGGAGGGGAGCAGCTGCGCACATAAAGACAGCAGCAAGCAGACATCAAGATTGCAGATTGCAGAGAAGCATGTTGTTAGGCCATTGCTTTCTGTCGCCGCGTCCCAACGTCCCAACGTCCCACGTCCCATTAAGGTCGTTCATTACAGGGGGAAGCCCAATAATAGATAAATAAGGTATATATATTATTATATATATTATATATTATTATATTATTTTAACAATAACATCCCCCTTCTACCACCTCCCCCAGAGTCGGAACCACCTTAATGGGACGTGGGACGCTGGGACGCGTGGGACGCTTATGCTTAACGTAGTGACAATAGCCTGATTTTCACGTGCTTTGCCATACCGCATCAAAAAGACCATGTATAAAAAAGGAAAAGCACCACTAAACAAATATGTAAAGTGGCGCTTTAGCAATGATATATGTTGCTGCTTTCAATCAGTCATTTATGCATGACGTCACTTCAGCAGCGTGACGGAGGCCGTGGTGGCGGTCTTCTGCCCCATGGCGTCGTTGGTGGTCTCTGCCTTGAGCGAGGTGATCCATCCGTCAGGGCCGAAGTCGTAGGTAGCCTTCTCGGAGGCGTCGAAGGTGAGCTGGCCCATCATCATGTCGATGTTCTGCTTGATCATCTCTGCCTGTTCGGGCATGGCCTTCTCAATCTGGGCGATAATCATCTGCTTGATCTCGTCCTTCGACATGTTCATCTTCGACGAGGTGGTGATCGTCGAGCCGTCCTTCTTGGTGAGGAAGTAGGTGCGCTGCATCTTCAGACCCGACGTGTTGACGTGCTCCTCCTGGCTGCCAGTCATGATCTGCCGGCCGTTGAGGGCGAGGATGTTGGTGAACTCCTGCACGCTCTGGAGGAGGTTGTCGTCGCTGAGCTGGGCGGTGACCTGTGCCTTGAGGGCCTCGCGGGGCATCATCTGTGCGGCCTCGGGATGCTTCTCGAAGAGGCGGTTGAGGAGCACGTCGAAGGTGTCCATGCCGTGCTGTCTGACCTCGTCGCCGTTGAGCAGTCCGAGCACCTTGCCGTCGTCGTCAGTCTTGAGGCTGACGGTCATCCCTTCGTTCATCTGCTGGCCCAGGAGGATGAGCATGCCCATGACGTCGTCGTCAGTGACGTTGCTGGTGAAGTCGGAGGTGGAGCAGTCGACGCGGTAGCCGTCGGGCAGGCGGTCGGCGACGACGTAGTTCTGCTTGGCACCGAACTTGACCTCCTTGCCGCCGACGTTCATGACGATCTCCGACTGGTAGGTCTTCTTCATTCCCTTCTCCATCTTGGCGCTGACCTTCACGCCTTGTGCCGTGGCGGCCGCTGCGATGAGGAGGCAGGCCACGATGGTCATCATTGTCTTTTTCATTTCTTAATCAGTTATTAATGGGGTTAAACTTGTCTTCGATGCTTCTATAGGAGGCGACGTGTCTCACGTCGCGGGTCCTACGGATTGATACGACGTGAGACACGTCGCCTCCTACTTGTGTGCTGCAAAGGTACGCACATTATTCGAATCCGCCAAACAAAAAGGTGTGCAAAAGTTCACAGACCGCACGTTTGCAAACTTTTGCACACTCCTGTATAATGGGGACTCCCTGGCGACTACGACTTGTTGGCCTTCTTGCGCTGGTCGTGGTCGAGGATGATCTTGCGCATGCGCATCGACTTAGGCGTCACCTCGACGAGCTCGTCGGCCTTGATGTACTCCAGACACTCCTCGAGCGACATGACGACCTTGGGGATGACGCGGGCCTTCTCGTCGGAGCCTGAGGCGCGCACGTTGGTGAGCTGCTTGGCCTTGCATACGTTGATGACGAGGTCGTTGTCGTGGACATGCTCGCCGACGACCTGTCCCAGATAGACTTCCTCGCCGGGATCGATGAAGAACTTGCCGCGGTCCTGCAGCTTGTCGATGGCGTAGGCGTAGGCCGTGCCCGTCTCGAGGGCTATCATGGAGCCGTTGACGCGGCGCTCTATCTCGCCTCGATAGGGCTGATACTCCTTGAAGCGGTGGGCCATGATGGCCTCGCCCTGCGAGGCGGTGAGCACGTTGGTGCGCAGTCCGATGATGCCGCGCGAGGGTATCTCGAACTCGATGTTGGTGCGCTCGCCCTGCGACTCCATCGAGGTGAGGTCGCCCTTGCGGCGTGTGACCATGTCGATCATCTTGGAGGCAAACTCGTCGGGCACGTTGATGGTCAGCTCCTCGATGGGCTCGCACTTCTGCCCGTCAATTTCCTTATAGATCACCTGTGGCTGTCCGACCTGCAGCTCGTAGCCCTCGCGGCGCATGGTCTCGATGAGCACGGAGAGATGGAGCACGCCGCGTCCGGAGACGACCCAGCGGTCAGTGGAGTCCTCGAAGGGCTCTACGCGCAGGGCCAGGTTCTTCTCGAGCTCGCGCATGAGGCGGTCGTTGATATGTCGCGACGTGACAAACTTGCCCTCACGGCCGAAGAAGGGCGAGTCGTTGATGGTGAAGAGCATCGACATGGTGGGCTCGTCGATGGCGATGGGGGGCAGCGGCTCGGGGTTGTCGAGGTCGCAGAGGGTGTCGCCGATCTCGAAGCGCTCCAGTCCGATGACGGCGCAGATGTCGCCGCAGTCGATGTGGTCGGTGCGGTGGTGGCCCATGCCGTCGAAGGTGTGGAGCTCCTTGATCTTGGTCTTCTCCTGGGTGCCGTCGCGATGGGCGATGGTGACCTGCTGGCCGTCGAGCAGCTGCCCGCGGTGGACGCGTCCGACGGCGATGCGGCCGGTATAGCTGGAGAAGTCGAGCGAGGTGATGAGCATCTGGGGGGTGCCCTCAATCTGCTTCGGAGCGGGGATGACCTCGACGATCTTGTCGAGCAGATAGGTGATATTGTCAGTAGGCTTGCGCCAGTCCTCGCCCATCCAGCCGTTCTTGGCAGAGCCATAGACGACGGGGAAGTCGAGCTGGTCCTCTGTGGCGTTGAGCGAGAACATGAGGTCGAAGACCATCTCATAGACCTCCTCAGGACGGCAGTTGGGCTTGTCGACCTTGTTGACCACGACGATGGGCTTGAGGCCTATCTGGAGGGCCTTCTGCAGGACGAAGCGCGTCTGGGGCATGGGACCCTCGAAGGCGTCGACGAGCAAGAGGCAGCCGTCGGCCATGTTGAGCACGCGCTCCACCTCGCCGCCGAAGTCGGAGTGTCCCGGGGTGTCGATGATATTGATTTTCACGCCTTTCCACGTGATACTGACATTTTTCGAGAGGATGGTGATGCCACGTTCGCGCTCCAGGTCGTTGGCGTCGAGCACCTGATTGGAGAGGTCCTGCCCCTCGCGGAACAGGTTGCCGGCCAGCATCATTTTATCAACAAGCGTCGTCTTACCGTGGTCTACGTGTGCTATAATAGCGATGTTACGAATGTCTTGCATACCTTAATGAACTAAAATCGGGTGCAAAGTTACTAATTTTCCGTGGAAAATGCGTATCTTTGCATCAAAATAATACTGAACGACGATGAAGAAACTGCTTTTTGTGTGTTTTTGCCTCATGGTGACCTCGCTTCAGGCCCAGACATGGTGGGGATACTGGAACACGTCGATGCCGCGGGAGGAGTCGACGGAGGCCCTGAGCGGGACGACGCATTGCGCCATCCGCATCACTCCTGACAACGCCCTGCTCATTGACGGGCGCATCCACGGGGTGCGCTTCTGGCTGAGCGACAAGTCGGTGGTGACGGAGGCCAGCATCTGGGTCAGCTTCCGTCAGTTCGGTAGCGGCGGCGAGCCTGACATGGCCACGAAGACGGTCGAACTGAGCGAGCTGCGCGACCTGAAGCACGACGGCGAGCCGACGGTGGTCATGTTTGACGAGCCTGTCGACGTCTTGCCCGCCAGCAACCGCTATGCCAACGCCTACGTGGGCTACACGATACGGACGAGCGCCGCCTGCCGGATGATCACGGCCGGCAGGGACATCAGCATGGGAGGACACACGTGCTTCGTCAACTGGGAACATCGCGAGGCCTACGATGGCCCGCTGGCCCTGCAGCTGATGGTCAGCGGCAAGCGCATCGGAGAGTGTTCGGTGGCCGCCAGCCCATTCGATGAACAGATACTTGCGACGGGCGACATGACGACCGTCGGACTCAACCTGAGAAGCGAGGGAGAGGCAGCGGTGAGCAGTCTGGACTATGAGATCAGCATCGACGGAGCGAAGCATGGCGAAGGCCATATCGACCTCAGTCAGAAGATGGAGGAACTGGGTGTGCCGTTCACGCAGCCCGTCGACGTGAGGCTGCCTGACGAGCCACGCCGATACAACTGTGAGGTGAAGATCACGCGGGTCAACGGCGAGCCCAACGAGAACGCCCAGCCCGCCGCCTCAGGTGCTCTCATCGCCCTGAGCCAGACGCCGCTGAAGCGGACGGTCATGGAAGAGCTGACGGGCACGTGGTGCCCCAACTGTCCGCGCGGGCTGGTGGGTATGCACCTGCTGGAGCAAACCTACGGCGACCGCTTCGTGGGCATAGCCATCCATGGTGGCGACAGCACGGAGCCGATGCGGCTGGCCGACTATGACGGCAGTAGCTTCGCTCGCGGGGTGATCAACCGCATGGGCGGACGGCCCTCATGTGCCGTCGACCGCACAATTGACTGCGACCCCTACGGCGGCGTGGGGCCTTACTATGAATATGGTGCTGACGTCGTCGTCGATTGGGCACTACAGCAGAAGACGGTGGCCGACATGGACGTGACGGCCCGCTATGCCGACGCCGCACAGACGTCAATCGACGTCGACGTGGCCACGACATTCCGCTATAGCGCCGATGTGTCGCCCTACCAACTGGTGCTGGTGCTGACGGCTGACAGTCTGACGGGCGAGGGCGACGAATGGCTGCAGGTGAACACGCTGGTGGGCAAAACGGAATACGACGCTGCCTGTGACGAATTCGTCAACGGGGAGCGCCGTATGAGGCTGAAGTATAATCACGTGCCTGTCTACGTAGACGGCGTGGAGGACGGCATCGAGGGGAGCATCGCGCACCCCCTGGCGGCTGACAATCCACAGCACTACACGCGCAGGATTGACATCAGCACGAACGCGCTGGTTCAGCGCAAGGAGTGCGTTCATGCCGTGGCCATGCTCATCGACACCCGCACGGGCGTGGTGCTGAATGTGGCAAAAGGACACGTGGAGGGCGCTACTGACGACATCAGCAACATCCGCCACGACGTCATCGACGCCCCACGCTATTACGACCTGCAGGGCCGTCCCCTACCCTCGCCCACTCGCGGACTGATGATTGAGCGGACGGCCAACGGGCTGACGCGCAAGGTGATGAGATAGCAGCAGGGGCTCACTTCTTTTTCTGAAGCGCCGCCTTACAATATTGCCAGCCCTCAGCGTCGTAGCGCTCGAACAGACGAGGCAGACGGCTGAGAAAGTCGTCGTAGTCTTTCTTCTCAGGACTGAGCCACTGTACCTCGGCCAGCGCCGCCATGCGGGGCAACACCTGATACTCGATAAGCTCGGGATAAGCAATATACTCTGTCCACAGATTGGCCTGAACGCCGACGACGCGCGCCTGCTGCTCAGCGGTGAGCGACGCGGGGGCGGGCTCGTAGGCATAGACCTTCTCCAAAGGCGCATTGCCGCCAAAGAGGAGCGTGTTGCTCCATGCGTCCTGCGGAATCTGATAGTGGTCGAAATAGAGCGTCGAGTTGGGGGTGCGGACGACGTGGAAGCCTTGGGTGACGGGGTCGGTGACGCCTTTCCAGTCGCGCCAGTTCATGATGAGCGACGAGGTATTGACATCGCAGTCGGCCAACTCGTCCCAGCCCATGAGATGGCGGCCGCGTTCAGCTAAGAATTGCTCCATCTGGCGGGTGATATAGCCCTGCAGACGGTCCTCAGCGGTGTGCCCGTCGGCAGCCTGGAGGTGCTCGTCGGCTATCTTCTGCTGACAGCGGGGACATGCTTGCCAGCGGGTCTTGGGCACTTCGTCGCCTCCGACGTGGATATACTCCGAGGGGAAGAGGTCCATGACCTCGGTGAAGACGTCCTTGAGGAAATCATAGACACGCGGATTGCCGCCGCAGAGGATGTCGTCGCTGACGCCCCAGACGGGCCACACCTCGTAGGGACCGCCCGTGCAGCCCAGCTCGGGATAAGCCGTCAGGGCAGCCACCATGTGGCCGGGCATGTCGACCTCGGGGATAATCGTGATATAGCGGTCCTGGGCGTAGCGCACGATCTCGCGGATGTCCTGCTGGGTGAAATAGCCGCCGTGGGGCGTGTGGTCGTAGATGCCCATATTGCGGCCAATGACGGTGCGGTCGCGCATGGAGCCGATCTGGGTCAGGCGTGGCCACTTCTTGATCTCGATGCGCCAGCCCTGGTCGTCAGTGAGGTGCCAATGCAGGCGGTTCATGCCATGCAGGGCCATCATGTCGAGATAGCGCTTGACGACGTCCTTATTAAAGAAATGGCGCACGACGTCGAGGTGCATGCCGCGATAGCTGAAACGGGGCTGCGAGGCGATGGTGCCGAGGGGCAATGTCTGGGCGCCGGGCCATAGCTGGCGCACGATCTGGATGCCATAGAAGACGCCGGCTGGCGTGCGGCCCTCAATGGTGATGCCGTGCTCTGAGGTCGTGATGCTGTAGCCTTCGTCAGCAGTCATTTTAGGATTGATCTGCAGGCGCAGGGCAACGGCCTTCTTTCCCAGCTGATTATTGACAGGCAGACAGGTGTAGTCGCTCAGGAACTGCGCATTGCGCATCATGTCGACGTCGGCCGAGGTCACGATGCCTTCAAGACTGGCAAGCGACAAGGTGCGATGGCGGGCGTCCAAAGTGATGGTCTGCGGACGTGGCACGACGTTGACTTGTGCGTGCAGGGCCATTGCGGCCAAAAGGATGAAGGAAAGGAATGATAGTCTGTTCATAATATTATTAGCTATAGTATTTCAGGATGGCATCGCGACACTGTTCCATGAGCCACTTGGGGGTCGACGTGGCGCCACAGATGCCCACGGAAGTGATTCCCGTAAGCCATTGGGGATGAATCTCGTCAGGGCCCTCAATGAGGTGGGTGTTGGGATTGACGCGCAGGCATTCATTGTGGAGCACCTTGCCATTGGAACTCTTTCGGCCGCAGACGAAGAGAACAAGGTCGTGCTTGGCAGCAAAGGCGGAGATGTTAGGCATGCGATTGGCCACGGAGCGGCAGATGGTGTCGAAGGAGCGAAAGGTGGCCCCAGGGGCGATGTGCTGCCGTATGTAGTCAATGATACGTCGGAATTCATCAAGACTCTTCGTGGTCTGCGAAAAGAGATAGATGTCGTGCGTGAAGTCGAGGCTCTTCACGTCGTCGAACGTCTCGATGACGATGGCCTCGCCTTTCGTCTGCCCCACCAGCCCCAACACCTCGGCATGGCCTTTCTTTCCGAAGATGATGATGGAGGCGCCGTCGCCACCCTCATACTGCGTCTTGATCCGCTTCTGCAACTGCAGCACCACGGGGCATGTGGCATCGATAATCTCGATATTGTTGCGGCGAGCCAGCTCGTAGGTCTCTGGAGGCTCGCCATGGGCACGCAGCAGCACCTTGACATCGTGCAGGCGGCGCATGTCGTCATGGGTGATGGTGACGAGTCCCATGCGTCGCAACCGCTCGCACTCCATGCCGTTGTGGACGATGTCGCCCAGGCAGTAGAGGGTATGGCCGGCGGCCAGCTCCTCCTCAGCCTTACGGATGGCCGTGGTCACGCCAAAGCAGAAGCCGCTGCCGGAGTCAATTTCTATCTGTAACATATTGCATTACTTATTACTAAATGAGAATCTTTCCACCACGAGTCTTTTGTACGGCAAAGAGCCTGGCTTACGCAGTTCATGGCCTTACATTCGCTTTCACTGATGGCCTCGTCGGCATGGCGGTAGGCATAGCGCCAAGGACTGACGAGGAGGGCCAGACCCTGCGAACATAACGAGGTGAGACGCTCGGAGGGGTGATAGAGCTGGGGCATTCCGTTGTCGAGAATGAGGACGACGGGGAATGACTTCGCCATAATGGTGTCCATGATGTCCTGCTCACCCTTGGCAATGCGTGGGGAGACAAGGACGATGCCAGTTTCGGCAGCAGCGATGCAGGCGTTCTTCTGCTGAGGAAAGAGGTGGCGGTCGCGACGGTGGCAGACGACGGGCAGCAACTGGCGGTCAAGGAGGGCACGGTCGCCATAGGTGTCTGCAGTGATATAGCCGTCAGGGCCTATGAGAAGACGCGACTGCAGCTTCTCCCATACTTCATCGGACAACTGCGAAGGTGCGCACACGTGCTGCAGGTAGTTCCTGAGGGCCTTAGGCGACAGGGCCGTACTGATGCCACCGCGGCGGGGCGAAAGCAGAGCATGATTGGAGGAGCGCATCAGCCGGCTGCGCGGGTTGTTGTGGATATAGAGGCGCTGCTGCTCCAGTTGCCCCTCTCGTAAGGGCATCACGTCGACATAGCCCGAGGCGAACAGCGGTGGCCGCCCGCTGGTCGCTGCGGACGGGACTTTATAGCCCTGCGGGGAAACCGCAGGGTGCAAGCCCACAGGGGCAGGATTAGCGGCAGCAGGGGCAGGGCATGCGGCAGCAGGTTTCCCCTGCAGCCCCGTCATTTCCCAATAGCGGCGATTGCAGCCCTTTTTAAAGCCGGCAATGACCTGCCCCAGATGCGTGGATCGCCCGTTAGCACTAAATATCTCACGCCTGACGACGATGATAGCATGCAGATGGTCAGGCATGACGACATAATCCTGAATCTCAACCATCGGATAATGTCTGGGAATAGCATTCAGCAACTCATGCTCGACCATCTGCCCTACAGGACTGAGCTCCACCCGAGGCGCATCGGGAGCCCCGTCTGGTTGGGCAAGATCGCCCACGATGATACCTAAAGGCTGGCACGGACGCCCCGCCACATTGATCGTGATATGATAGACTCCGGGCCAGCGATAGTTCTTGGCATCATTGCGACGCCCCATGCGGTGCATACATGAGGAACCAGTCTGAAGCGAGCCATTAGGAGCAGAAGCGGAGCCGCGCATTATCACTCTGATTTAAGCTGCCTGAAATACAAGTCAAGCAAATCGCCGGCAGCCACGAAACTGGTCTTGCGTCCTTCGAGCACATTCCGCTCGGCCAACTGGAGCTGTTGCTTGATGGCGGGGTTGTTGTAGAACGAGAAGCGCAGCTGCTCGTTGATGGTCTCATACATCCAATACTTGGCCTGCTCGTTGCGACGATAATCGAAGTAGCCGTTGTGTTTCACGAAGGCGATATACTCATAGATCATATCCCATACCTCCTTGACACCCGTGCCGTAGAAGCCGCTATAGCACAGCACCTTGGGCAGCCATCCGCTCTCAGGCATCGGGAAGAAATGGAGGGCGTTGCGGAAGTTCTGGGCCGCCATCTGGCAGCGGTCGACGTTGTCGCCGTCGCACTTATTGATGACGATGCCATCAGAGATTTCCATGATGCCGCGCTTGATGCCCTGCAGCTCGTCGCCCGTGCCGGCCACCTGAAGCAGGAGGAAGAAGTCGACCATCGAGTGGCAAGCCGTCTCCGACTGGCCTACGCCGACCGTCTCTACGAAGATCTTGTCGAAGCCGGCGGCCTCGCAGAGGATGATGGTCTCGCGCGTCTTTCGGGCCACACCGCCCAACGATCCAGCCGACGGACTGGGACGGATGAACGAATCAGGATGAACGCTGAGCTTCTCCATGCGCGTCTTGTCGCCAAGGATGCTGCCCTTGGTGCGCTCTGACGAGGGGTCGATAGCCAGTACGGCGAGTCGGCCTCCCTTTTCTTTAAGCAGATGTATGCCAAACTGGTCGATACTGGTCGACTTACCCGCACCAGGTACGCCGCTGATGCCTACGCGGACGCTGTTGCCACTCAGGGGCAGACACTTCTCGATGACCTCCTGAGCCTTTGCCTGGTGGTCAGGGTTGACGCTCTCGATGAGCGTGACGGCTTGCGAGAGGATGGTGATGTCGCCTTTGGCAATGCCTTCGACCATCTCGGCTGCCGACAGTTCATGCCGACGGAATCGACTGCGCTTCATGTAGGGATTGATGATAGAGGGCTGCTCAACGCCACTGTTGACCTGCAGACCTGCATACTCGGAGCTGTTCTCTGGGTGTTCCATATTCTGATTTAAAGGTTTATACTATTTGACGTTAATGCTGATGACGACCTTGGGGCGCTGCGGGTCGTTGGTAATCATGAGCACGCGGGGACGGGTGCGCTGTCTGAGCAACTCGTCGCGGTCGACGCTGACCTTGAGCTTGGTCGTCTCGCCGGGCTGCAACAGGCGTTTGCTGAGCGTCACCTTCATGCCCCCCGTGAACATCTGCAGACTCTGGATATTGAGCTCGGCGCGGCCAGAGTTAGCAATATTGATGACGCCCGACTTCACGTTCTTCCCATCCTGCCGACCTAGATTGAGCACCTCGCTGGTGAGCTGGATCTGTGGCGCCACATCGCGGGCCACATCAGTCACGTCCGGCAGAAGCACCACGGAGACGGGCAACTCAATCTCGCTGTTCACTTTGTCGCCCAACTGACGAGCCAGGTAGACTGTCGACTGCGTCAGACCGTAGTCGTTGATTTGCTCTGACAACAGCGTGACGACCATCTTGCCCTGACGATTGGGGGCCAGCCGCTCTGGCGTGCAGGTAGCTGCCAGATACTTAGGCAGATGCATCAGATTGGGCTGCAGCGTCCCCTCCGTGTTGTTCATCAGATCGATCTCCAGCTGGGGACGGTCGCCCTTGTTGACATCGTCAAACTCCAGCTCATTGATATTGGCGAGCAGCCCGTCGAAATCGTAAGGATAGGTGGCTGAGTAGTCCTTGACCTCCTCGACGACGACGCCCTTCATCTTCAGGTAGACGGGCTTCTTGGTGGCATTGCTGTAGACAGCCACCTGCTTCTGGAAGTGTCCCATCTGGCGGGCATCATAGGTCAGCGAGATGGTGAAGCGGTCGCCCATGCCGATGCCATTCTTGGGATAATCGACACGTGTGCAGCCACAGTCGGCCTTGACGTCCGTGATGTGAAGCGACTTCAGCCCTTTGTTGCGCAGTTCAAACGTGGCGGTGACGGGCACCTCATAGCCCGTCTTGCCAACATCGACGGTCGTCTTGCTGATGCTCAGCTTCTGCGCTGTCGAGGTGAGGAGCGTGAGGTGCGAGGTGAAAAGTATGATGAGCAGTCTCAGTATGCTGTTTCGTCTATTCATTATTCTTATTCGTTATCACTTAAGACTTCAATAGTTTGCGACTTCGTCAGTCCGCGATATTCTGGCGAGTAGGCGCACTCGACGACACAGGTGCCAGTCTCGTAGGTGCCGGGGCGGTCTACGTAGTATTCCGTCTCGATGACATGCTTGCCCTTAGGCATGATGTCAAAATAGTAGTTGGTGGTGCAGTCGCGCGGCGTCGTGTAATAGCCATAGCGATAGCCGCTGAGCTGGTTGACAGGCTCCAGACAGGCAGCCCGCTTGTCGATGACCTGCACGAAGTCGTAGTCGCGGTCGGCTTGGATGATGATGCGCACACGGACGCGGGCGCCGACCTTCAGGTGAGAGGCCTTGTCGCCGACGATCAGTTCGCGCTTGACGCTGATGCCGCTCTTCTGATCAGCTATCTCAGAGGTGGGCTGCATGAACTGGGCATAGACAGCACCCCAGCTGGTACCCTCGGAACTCTTCTCTGCCTTGAAGACCTTAGCGCCGTCGGCAGGCATAGTCTGCTTGACATAGCCCACCCCGGCAGTGGCATCGCTGGTGTCGAGCTCGCGGCCGTCAATGGAGAGCCGTGTCTTGGGCTGTGGTGCCAGGGCTTGTGAATTGCCGTTGAGGAAGGCATAGATAGCGTCGACGCTGTTGAGCGGCGTATCCCAGGCTTGGGTGCGCTTCTCCTGAAGCAGCCAGCGCTGCATCTCCTCGATGGTCTGGGTGTCGCCAGGCGTCAGTCGCTTCAAGGCCTCGATGGCCGCCACCTGGGTGGGGATGCGATAGTCGCGCCATGAGTAGCCGGCACGCGGCGTGTCGTAGTAGCGGCCCATCTCTTCGGTATAGACAGTGTATTCCTTGAGGCTCTTGATGTAGGTCTGATTGCCGAGCACCACAGCCGAGAGGGCTTTCTCGAGGATGGACTGCCGCTTGGTCTCCTTCTTCAACAGGTTGCGCAGGTAGATATTGGCCTCTTCGACCTTGCCAGGCAGCTGGCGTCCGTCGATGGCGGCCATATAGAGCCATTGCAGGGCCTTGAATGAGGGGAACGTCTGGCGATGTCCTTTCTTCTCCTCTTTCTTCATCTCGGCCACGAGGTCTACGATTTCCTTACCTACGTAGCCTATGGCCTTGTCGAGCATGTTGGCATATTGCTCGTGCTGTCCCGTCATCTCGTTGAGCCTTACGAGCATCTGAGCCACCTCGATCGTGATCCACGAGGAGCCTCGCATGCCTGGCCACCAGCTCCAGGAGCCGTCAGGATTCTGCAACTCTTTCAGTTTGTCGACGGCTGAGCTGAGACGTTGAGCAATCAGGTTCTCGTCGAAGAATTCGCCAACTTGCTGGCGTTGCTGTTTCTCAAGCTTGGCCTCGAGCACCCACGGCGTCTCGGCAAGCAACAGTTCCTTCAGTTCCGCATTCTTCTCGAGCTGAGAGTTGAGTGTGCCGACTTCGCCTTGCTCACGTTTCCAAGCCTCAAAGACGTGCTTGGCAGCAGGGCTTTGGTCGAGAATATACTTCCCGATGGTGTTGGTATAGAGCGAGGCAGCCTGGCAGACAGCACAATTGTCGTAGGGATGTCCGATGGTCGAGAGAGCCTGAACCATCAGCCAGACGGGGTTGTTGGTGTACTCTATCGTGAGTTGAGAGTTGAGAGTTGAGAATTGAGAATTGGGCTGCGCCTTGGGCAGGATTTGCTGCAGGTCAATCTCTTTCGTGCCAGGGCCGTTCTGGGTGAAGGGGATGCTGACGGTGACATGTTCATGGCTGGGCAGCACAGGCAGATAGTGCTGCTCGCCGTCGCTGAAGTTGCGACCGCTGACGCTGACGCGGGCAATGAGCAGTGCGGGCCACGACGCCTGCGGCTGGCAGTCGAAGCTGACACTGACGGTCGAGTCAGGTTGCAGCGTGACGGACTGCGAGCTTTGGCTGACGGGCTTTTCTGTCTCAGGGTCGAGCAGTTCCAGACGGGCAGTGCCACTGATGGCCTTGTCGCCTGTATTGAAGATACGGGCCTGCAGGACAGCCTTGTCGCCCTGACGGACAAAGCGCGGCATATTGGGTTGTATCATGACCTCCTTGCGGGCAACAGCTTCATCCGAGAGCATGCCGTGCATCATGTCCGGCGTGTGGGCTACGCCGAGGAAACGCCATGTTGTCAGGCTCTCGGGCAACGTGAATTTCAGGACGATGTGTCCGTCCTTGTCGGCCACTAGCTGGGGATAGAAGAAGGCCGTCTCCTGAAGGTTCTCACGCATCTGGACGGGCGCCTGCTGATCGGCTTCAAAGTCTGCTTCCTCCGTCTCCACTCCGCCTTCGTCGGCAGTCTTGCCTGCAGCCCTTGCCATCTGGGGCTGAGCGGCCGCATAGCCAGCGACAATCATCTCATCCTCAGCGACGGCTTCCTCGACCATCACGGCATCGTTCACCGCGGCCTTCGACTCGAGCGGCGCCATCGTCTTATACATGCGCATGGGCCGGAACCGGCTGAACTCATGAGGATAAACATCATGGTCGAACCGGCTCAGCCGCAGGTCGGTGACCATGAGCGAGCCCAGGTGGTGGTAGCCGTGGAGAGTGACGATGCCGCGGTCACTGAAGTTCCAGTGGGTGCTGGGCAGGGGCAGACTCTCGTAGGGCACCATGCTCCATGAGAGCGGTGCCAGCTGGTCGAGACTCTTGTCGTAGAGCGTGGCCAGGAGTTGTGCATCAGCCGGTGTCCCGTCAGGAGCCATGACCGTGAGTGTCCATTCCTCTTGCTGACCGGGCTCCAGCCGGTTGCGGAAGGTCTGCCACGTGAGCTTCAGGTTCTTGTCGGGCGTGGGTCGCTTGATGGTGGCGTTGTGTATGTAGGCCTTGCCGTTCTTGACCCAAGCAAAGGTGAGCAGCAGTCCGCCGCCCATCGACTCGTCGTAGGTGAACTTGCGGTTGAGCAGCTCGTTGCTGCGCTCGACGGCGCCACTCTCAACGATGCGCTCGCCAGCGAAGATGCTGTAGACGATATGCACGTTCTTGTCGCTCGAGCCCACCTGAACGGTGACTGGCGAGCCGTCGTTCGGGAACTGCTGAGCCGAGGCGAAGAACCAATCGTCGGTCTCTGCCGCGGGCCGCTTGTCGTCGAGCGAGAAGACGGTGAACTGCTGCTCGAGCGAGTCGTTCTCGCAGACGGCATAGAGGGTGTGGCGTCCGCTCTTCATCTGAGGAATGGTGAAGACGGTGTTCGACTTCTGCTCCATCCATTTGCCGTTGTCGAAGCGATAGCGCACGACGGCCTCAAGGTCGATGCCGGCGGCATTGAGCCGATGGAAGGCCATCTTCGTGTCCTGCTCGGCTAGAACCTTCTCGGGCATCGTGGCCGTCAGCGCGGTCTTGCGGTTGCCCAGAGGTAGCGAGAGTGTGGCGGGATGCGTCTCGCCGGCCTGATCAGTGACGTCGGCCGTGACGACGAAGTTATAGAACATCGTATATTTGCTCTTGGGTAGCACCATCGGCACGTCAACAGTGAAGGAGCCGTCGGCTGCAGTCGTCGTCTCGCCCTCTGCGAGCACATCGTCCGAGCTGCTCCGGCTATAGTCGTCCCAGCCCCAATAGCGGAAATTGCTGACCCACCAGAAGGCACGTCTGCGCTCCACCTTATATTTTACGCGCGCGCCTTGCACGGGCACGCCTGCATACGAACGGGCCACACCTCGAGCCACGACGGTGTCGCCGTCCTCATAGTTCTGGCTGACGGGGGGCATCTCGACTTCGAACGACGGGCGCTTGTATTCCTCCACGCGGAAGTATTGGCTTTGGCCGTTAGCCCTGACGGAGTATAGTCCGGTCAGTCCTTTCACGGGCAGCTGGAACGAGGCGGCGCACGTGCCGAAGCGATCCGTCACGGCGTCCTGTTCAGCCACGAGCTGATGGTTGGCGTCGCGCAGTTCGAACTTCACCTTCTTCTCTGCTTCGACAGCGTTCTGATAGCCCTGCTCCGTCTGATAGAAGACGGCGGCGACGTTGACCGTCTGGCCTGGACGGTAGATCTGGCGGTCGGTATAGATGAAGGTGTTGTACACCGTGCGGTTATTCTCATAGTAGCCGTAGTAGCCATAGGCATTGGCAGGCGGACAGGAATGGTCGTCGGCCGTCGTGACATAGGCCTGCGAGGGGCGCTCGTCCTTATAGGTGTAGAGCAGCTCACCACGCTGGTCGGTGTGCAGCGTCTGGACCGACTTAGGTTTGCGATAGCCCTGATAGGTGGTCAGCTTTATCGTAGCCTCCTTCAGCGGCTGGCCCGTGGTGGCGTCGACAGCCACGTAGCGCACCTGCTTCCCGGGCAGTCCGAGCACCAGCAGGCGCACATTGCTGACATAATAGAGCAGTCGCGACGTCTCTGTCTGTGGCGACGACTCCATCTCTATCATATAGACACCTGCGGGCAGACCCTCCATTCGGATGGAGTCGTCAAAGAGTTCGTAGGGCTTCTTGCCAACGTAGGTGCGGGTCTGGGTCATGTGGGGCAGAAGGGTCAGCAGGGGCTTGAGCTTCTTGTAGTCCTCTTGCGACGAGGGGTTCAGCTCGGTGTCGCCCTTGACTTTGCAGCTGTAGACGCGCATCGTCAGCTGGTTGATGCCGCGCAGGCCTCGCAGCTCGATGGTCTGCGGGCGGTCAGGGATGGTCAGCTCGCTGAGCTCGGCGTGGAATGTCTGCGACGTCAGGTCGCGCTGACGGTTGCGTAGCAGGTTCATGCGCTGCCACGAGGGCCAGCGGTCGGTGGCATAGTTGATGTATTGCCATTTCTGCTCGTCGGTGGCATCGGTCATCTGGTCCATGAACTCATAGCGCAGGATGGCGGCCTCACCGCATTCCTCCAGGTCCTGATATTCGGCGATGAGCGAGTCGATGCGCTGCAGGTGGGGCGACTTGTTCAGGGGCTGCATCTCCTGCGGCTGCTCCTGACGCAGTTTCTCCACTCCCGTCAGCAGGGCCGCACGGCGGTTGCCTGTACGCGTGTAATAATCATGGAGCACGGCGTAGCGGCGCGTCTCGTAGCCGACGACGCTGAGCAGGTCGTCGCCGAAGATTCGGCTGTCCTGACCGCTGACGACGAAGGGCACGTAGTCTGCCGCCTTCGCTTGGGCCAGTTCTTGCGGCTGGCTGACAGCTTGGTCGTAGTAGGCTTCCGATATTTTGCTAAAGTTGTCGGTATCGAGCTCGCGGTTGTGCTCGTAGACATAGCCCAGGACAGCGCAATAGACAGCCTTGCGGGCGGCGTCTGTGGCAGCGTCCAGCCTACCCTTCAAACGGTCGACGGCAGCAGGCAGCGAGTCGGGCGCCACCTGCGACATCGAGCGGGCTTCCTGCAGCTCGGCCTTGAGCAGCTGGCCCCAAGCCTGCTCGCGCTCCGCCTTCTCTGCAATCTGGCGGAGCAGCTTCTGCTCGGTCTGAGGCAGGTCCTTGTCCTCGGCCTCCTTCACCTGTCGCCACATGGCGCTATATGTCTGACTGAATATACTTAAATGCATGGTCAATGCTGTAGCTATGGTCAATAATAATCGTTTCATCTTCTATCGTGGCTTTAAACATTAGGCAAAGTTACACATTATTTCTTATATAGAAGACAATCTTAGGCGTAAAATATGAAAGTTTAACGCATTTCGCGATTGGTTGTTATATAATAATATTATTCTTAACTTGTCGAAAGGGACAACGTAAAACTAAAATCTCAGTGTGACGAATTAAAATCTCAGTGTGATTTTAATAAATCACAGTGTGACGAAATAAAATCACACTGAGATTTTAATTATTAGCACCGTTTGACGGACAAACTTGCGGTGCCAATATGACATTTTGGGATGTCAAAATGGCATTTTTTGAGATTCGGGCACGGCTTTTGTGCTACGTCAGTCAGAAATAAAAAGAAAGGAGACAAAGATTATGACACTCGACAAGTTTACTATCAAAGCACAGGAGGCGGTGCAGCAGGCAGTGCTCACGGCGCGGCAGAACGGCCAGCAGTCGATAGAGCCCGTACACCTGATGCTCGCCCTGATGGACAAGGCGCAGGACGTCACCACGTTCATCTTCCAGAAACTGGGCATCAACGCCCAGCAGATTGAGACGCTATGCCGACAGGAGATGCAGCACATGGCGCGCGTGGAGGGCGGCGAGCCCTACCTCTCGAACGACTCAAACAAGGTGCTCACCAAGGCTGTGGACCTGAGCCGCGAGCTGGGCGACGAGTTCGTCTCGTGTGAGCCAATACTATTGGCTCTGCTCACGGTCAACTCAACGGTTAGCCGTATGCTGAAAGACGCGGGCGCCACAGAGCGCGACATGCGGCAGGCCATACTGGAACTTCGTCGCGGACAAAAGGTGCAGAGCCAAAGCGGCGACGAGAATTTCCAGGCCCTGGAGAAGTATGCCAAGAACCTGGTGGAGCTGGCCCGCGCGGGCAAGCTCGACCCTGTCATCGGCCGCGACGACGAGATACGGCGTCTGCTGCAGATTCTCTCGCGACGGACAAAGAACAACCCCATCCTGATCGGTGAGCCAGGCACAGGCAAAACGGCCATCGTGGAGGGACTGGCAGGACGAATCGTGCGCGGCGACGTGCCTGAGAACCTGAAGGACAAGCAGGTGTGGTCGCTCGACATGGGTGCCCTGGTGGCTGGTGCTAAATATAAAGGTGAGTTTGAGGAACGATTGAAAGGCGTCATCAACGAGGTGACGCAGGCTGAAGGCCGAATCGTGCTCTTCATCGACGAGATCCACACGCTGGTAGGCGCCGGCGGTGGCGAGGGCGCCATGGATGCCGCCAACATCCTGAAGCCGGCACTGGCCCGCGGTGAGCTGAGGGCCATCGGCGCTACGACGCTGAACGAATATCAGAAGTATTTCGAGAAGGACAAGGCCCTGGAGCGCCGATTCCAGACCGTCATGGTCGACGAGCCGGATGAGCTCTCGGCCATCTCCATCCTGCGCGGACTGAAGGAGCGCTACGAGAACCACCACAAGGTGCGCATACAGGACGATGCCTGCATCGCAGCCGTGAAACTCTCGGAGCGCTACATCACCGAGCGGTTCCTGCCTGACAAGGCCATCGACCTCATGGACGAGGCGGCCGCCAAGCTGCGCATGGAGCGCGACTCGGTGCCCGAGGAGCTCGACGAAATCATCCGTCGCCGCGCCCAGCTCGAGATTGAGCGCGAGAGCATCCGCCGCGAGATCAGTGTGCCCGGCGATTCCGTCGCCGGGGAAAAGCTGAGCCAGATGGACAAGCAGATAGCCGAGCTGCGCGAGCAGGAGGCACAGATGCGCGCCAAGTGGGAGAGCGAGAAGACGCTGTCGAACCGCTTCCAGCAGAAGAAGGAGCAGATGGAACAGCTCGGCTTCGAGGCTGAGCGCGCCGAGCGCGAAGGCGACTACGGGCGCGTGGCCGAGATCCGCTACGGCCAGATGCAGAGGCTGCAGCAAGAGCTCAACGACCTGCAAAAGCAGATGGATGCCTCGCCTGCGGGCGGCATGAGCGGACTGGCCGTGACGGCCGACGACATCGCCGAGGTCGTCTCACGCTGGACGGGCATACCCGTCAGCCGTATGATGCAGAGCGAGCGTGAAAAGCTGCTCCACCTGGAGGAGGAGCTCCACAAGCGCGTCATCGGACAGGAGGAGGCCATCACGGCCGTCGCAGACGCCGTGCGACGCTCGCGGGCCGGTCTGCAGGACCCGAAGCGCCCTATCGCCTCGTTCATCTTCATGGGCACGACGGGCGTCGGCAAGACGGAGCTAGCCAAGGCCTTGGCCGAATACCTGTTCAACGACGAGTCGATGATGACACGTATCGACATGTCGGAGTATCAGGAGAAGCACACCGTCTCGCGACTCATCGGAGCACCTCCGGGCTACGTCGGCTACGACGAGGGCGGCCAGCTGACGGAGGCCGTCAGGCGCAAGCCCTACAGCGTCGTGCTCTTCGACGAGATCGAGAAGGCTCACCCCGACGTCTTCAACATCCTGTTGCAGGTGCTGGATGATGGTCGTCTGACTGATAATAAGGGTCGCACGGCCGACTTCAAGAACACCATCATCATCATGACGTCGAACGCCTCGCGTGAACAGCTGCGCATGGTCATGCGGCCCGAGTTCCTCAACCGCATCGACGAGATCATCACCTTCCAGCAGCTCTCCGAACAGGAGATTGAACAGGTGGTACGTCTGCAGCTGGGCCGTGTCCAGAAGATGCTGGAGCCGCAGGGCTTCCGCCTCGAAGTGAGCGACCACGCCGTGCGCTGGCTGGCCCATGAGGGCTACGACCCCGACATGGGTGCCCGTCCGGTGAAGCGTGCCATCCAGCAGCACCTGCTCAACGCTCTCTCGAAGCGGCTGCTGTCGGGCGAGGTAAGCCAGGAGCGTCCCATCCAGGTCGACGAGTTCGGCGACGGACTGGTGTTCCGCAACTAAGCCGCCGTCATATCATGAACCAAAAAAAGTTTGGCTCCCCAGATGAGGAGCCAAACTTTTTTTATGGTAGTGTGCAGGTGACAATCAGAGCAGGTTCTGGCGCTCGATGTCCTTGAAGTAGCGGTAGGTGCCGACCTTCAGCTCATCGCAGGCGGCGTCGTCGCAGACGATGATGCCGTGCTGGTGCATCTGCAGGGCCGAGATGGTCCACATGTGGTTGACCGAGCCCTCGACGGCGGCCTGCAGGGCGCGGCACTTGGCGTGGCCATTGACCAGGATCATCACCTCGCGGGCGGCCATGACGGTGCCGACGCCGACGGTCAGTGCCGTCTTGGGTACCTTGTTGATGTCGTTCTCGAAGAAGCGCGAGTTGGCGATGATGGTGTCGGTGGTCAGCGTCTTCTGTCGGGTGCGGCTGGTGAGGCTGGAGCCCGGCTCGTTGAAGGCGATGTGTCCATCGGGGCCGATACCTCCGAGGAAGAGGTCGATGCCGCCGGCCTCCTCGATCATCTGCTCGTAGTGGGCGCACTCTGCAGCCAGATCGGGGGCGTTACCGTTGAGGATGTGGATATTCTCACGCGGGCAGTCGATGTGGTTGAAGAGGTTGGTGAACATGAAGGAATGATAGCTCTCGGGATGGTCCTCGGGCAGTCCGACGTACTCGTCCATGTTGAACGTCAGCACGTTCTTGAACGAGACGCGGCCTTCCTCGTAGGCTTTCACCAGGGCACGGTACATGCCGATGGGCGACGAGCCAGTGGGGAGTCCGAGCACGAAGGGTTTCTCTTTAGTTGGCTTAGCGGCGTTAATGCGCTCAATAACGTGGTTGGCAGCCCATTGCGACATCAAGTCGTAGTTCGGTTCAATAATCAGTCTCATAAATGTGTTTTGGAAAATTAAGAATAATATGTCAACGTTTGATTAGTTTTCGTCCGTTCTGAATCAGCAGGCCCGGCCGGCGCTGAGTAGCCTTGCGGCCCTGCAGGTCGTAGGCGGCAGATGGGGTGCTGTCGGTCTTCGGCGCCCAGTCGATGGTGCTGAGGTAGCCTCCCATGAAGTCGAAGGAGATGAGTCCGTAGTCGTCCTCGCTGATCTTCGTGATAGGCTTCGACATGAGGCCGTCGGCAGCAAAGGTCGTGGCAGCCGGCACCGACTCGTCGGTCAGCTCATTGTTGACCACCTCGTCCTCATAGACGTAGGGATAGGCCGACGTGCTGAGATACTGGCTGTGATGATTGACGTAGGGGTTCTGGTCGTGATAGATCTCATCCCAATAGTCATAGTCAAGGCCGTCGGCATGGAACATGTCGTAGCCATGGTGCTCAGGGGAGTTGTTGACCTTGTTGCTCGACCAGTCGTTCAAGTTGTAGTCGACGTGGAAGATGGCGAGCCCATGTCCGGGGAGACAGGCGTCCCACCCTATCCACTGTCGGTTCTCGAGCAGATAGTACTCATAGTTCGTCTTCTTCACCTGATAGGTCTTTCCGCCCTCGGCCACCGAGGTCATGTCGGTGATGCTCTCGGCCTCACTGAGCTCGACGGGCTGGGCCCATCCGAGCAGCATCTTCTCAAGGGCCGAATAGTTTGGCGGGCACCATCCGTTGTCCGAGAAGTTGCCGCCGTCCATGAGGTCCCACTCGTCGACGATGGAGAACTCGCCAGTGTTCGTTGTGGGATAGATGTCGGGCAGGCCCAGCGAATGCGAGAACTCGTGGCAGATGGTTCCGATACCGCTGCGAATCTTGGGCGTCAGCCGTTCGGCGCTGACCGTATAGTTCGAGACCATCAGTCCGTTGGGCAGCGTCACCCTCTGGAACGTCGCCGTGTGGGGCCATATACAACCTTTCTCCTCGCCGCCGTTGTCGACGTTGCCGCCCAGTCCGGCATAGACGAAGACGACCTGCTGGGCCATTCCGTCGCCCGACCAGTCGCAGCCCTCGCCCATCGTGCTGTCGTCTGCCTCGGCGTCGATGACATTGAGGAGGACCTTACGGAAGGTGGGAGTGCGGAAATCGTTGCCGCTGGCCTTCGACGGTTCATCAACCGTGACGGGTCCGTAGACGTCGAAGGTGATGTCGCAGCGCCCGTCGGACTGGTCGCGGAAGTAGTCGGCCACGCAGCCGACGCCGTGGCGCTCGTTGTAGCCGCGCTCATTGAACAGCCGCTCATAGTAGGCCTTCGGGTCGTCCATGCTGAACGTCAGGTCGTTGAACTCGACGAGGACGACGATAGAGTGCTTATCAGCCAAGCGGTCCCACATATTGCGGTTGATGCTGGGCAGGCGGCGCGGCCTCCCCGTGCGGGCCTCAGCCACACCGCTGTCGGCTTCGGCCTGCAGGTAGGGGGTACAGTTTCCCCGCTTGGGCCGGATGTCTTGTGCGGCGGCACAGAGCGGTAAAAGGGTAAAAAGGCATAAAGGCAAAGCCCGTTTAGCCATTCTGGTCATTGTTCTATAGATTAGCATTGTCTTCATCTTTTCTTTTTTTCCTTTTTACTCTTTTACCTTAATTAATATATGTCCGTGAGAATTACTTTCCGCAGGGAGCCCAGGGCTTCAGCGTCTTGAAGAAGTCGTTGCCCTTGTCGTCGACGAGGATGAAGGCGGGGAAGTCCTCGACGTCGATCTTCCAGATGGCCTCCATGCCCAACTCGGGATATTCGACGCACTCAATCGACTTGATGCTCGACTGCGACAGGACGGCAGCGACGCCGCCAATGCTGCCCAGATAGAATCCGCCGTACTTCTGGCAGGCGTCGGTGACCTGCTGCGAGCGGTTGCCCTTGGCAATCATGACGAGCGAAGCGCCCAGCGACTGGAACTCGTCGACGTAGGGGTCCATGCGGTTGGCCGTCGTCGGGCCCATCGATCCGCAGGGATAGCCCTCGGGCGTCTTGGCGGGTCCGGCGTAGAGGACGGGGTACTTCTTGAAGTATTCGGGCATGGGCTCACCAGCGTCGATGCGGGCCTTCAGCTTGGCGTGGGCGATGTCGCGGGCGACGATGATGGTGCCCTTCAGGTTGACGCGGGTCGAGACGGGATACTTGGTCAGTTCGCGACGAACGGCGTCGATGCCCTGGTTGAGGTCTATCTCGATGGTGTTCTGGCCTTCGCCAGCCTTGGCATACTCTGCAGGAATGAGCTCCGAGGGGTTCGAGTCCATCTTCTCGAGCCAGATGCCGTCACGGTTGATCTTAGCCTTGATGTTGCGGTCGGCCGAGCACGAGACACCCATACCGATGGGGCACGAGGCACCGTGGCGCGGCAGACGGACGACGCGGATGTCGTGGGCCATATACTTACCGCCGAACTGTGCGCCGAGGCCGATGCGATGGGCCTCGTCGAGGAGCTTCTGCTCCAGGTCGACATCGCGGAAAGCGCGGCCCGTCTCGTCGCCCGTCGTGGGCAGCGAGTCGTAGTATTTGATGGAGGCGAGCTTCACCGTCAGCAGGTTCTTCTCAGCCGACGTGCCGCCAATGACGAAGGCGATGTGATAGGGCGGGCAGGCAGCCGTGCCCAGCGACCGCATCTTCTCGACGAGGAACGGGATGAGCGTCCCCTCGTTCTGAATCGTTGCCTTGGTCATGGGATAGAAGTAGGTCTTGTTAGCCGAGCCGCCGCCCTTGGCCACCATGACGAAGCGATACTCTGCGCCCTCCGTGGCCTCGATGTCGATCTGGGCGGGCAGGTTGCAGCGAGTGTTCACCTCGTCGTACATTGTCAGCGGGGCGTTCTGCGAATAGCGCAGGTTGTCCTGCGTGAACGTGTTGTACACGCCAAGGCTGAGTGCTTCCTCGTCCTCGAAGTCGGTCCAGACGCGCTGGCCCTTCTCGCCGTGAATGATGGCCGTGCCCGTGTCCTGACAGAAGGGCAGGATGCCGCGTGCAGCCACTTCGGCGTTGCGAAGAAACTGCAGCGCTACGTATTTGTCGTTCTCAGAAGCCTCAGGGTCCTGCAGGATCTGAGCCACTTGTAGGTTGTGCTCGCGGCGCAGCATGAACTCCACATCGTGGAATGCCTGCTGGGCCAGCAGGGTCAGGGCCTCGCGTGAGACCTTGACGATCTCCTTGCCCTCAAATTCGCTGACGCTGACGCCTTCGCGCGAAAGCAGTCTATACTCGGTTGTGTCTTCTCCCAACTGGAACATGGGAGCATACTTGAATGCTGGTGTAGTAGCCATAAATCTTATATTTAATTGATAAGGTATATCATTTATTGGCTGCAAAGTTACGAAAAAAGAACGAATAACTGAAAAAAATCAGTAATTTATTTAATGGCAGGCTTAGAAATGAGGCGGAGACGACGGAAAACAAAGTAGCGCTTTGACGTAAGAGAAGTGCCGCTTTGACCTCAACGAAGTACCGCTTTGACATGAAAGAAGTGCCGTTTCTCTTGCCAAGTAGCGGCACTTCATTTTGTGCGATGATTTCACTTCGTCATCACCTTCTTGCCTTCGACGACATAGATGCCCCTGCGCTGAGGACGGTCGACGGGACGACCCTGCAGGTCGTAGACATTGTGGGCTGGAGCTTGATCCGCATCAGGCGATGTCAGACCTTTCGTGCTAAGGTCGACGACACGCAACTTGCCGTCAGTGAGGAGTGTGGATGCATCGAGTTCATAGCTGGGATCAGTATCGTCAGTCTCTAACTTGACGACGAAGTTGCCCGTCTGGCTGCCAAACTCGGAGAACACCTCGATCTCGTCGCCATCGGCAAGCTTTCGCGTCGCTGGGACGGAGACGAGGATCGTATCGCCATTATGTCGCACGGAGCCGCTGACGCTGATCTTGGTACTACCCACGGCCGTCAGCTGACAACGCAGGGTGGAGCCCTGATTGAGCGTCAGGTTGCCTGAGAGCCGCAACGTGCCCACCAAGCCATAGAGTCCTCCCTGGACGACGCCGCCTTTGTTGACTGTTGCGCTGCTGGTGAGGGCATTGCCTGTCAGTGTGCCTCCGTTGCCGACAGTAATGAGGGCGGTGTTCATGACGTCGGACGACGAATTGTTCAGTTCGAGCGTTCCTCCATTGACCGTGATGGGCGATGTGTGTCCTGGCGTCGTGAGGGTCAGCTTGCCTGTTCCCTCCTTAGTGACGCGGCTGGCCTTGAGCAGTCCGGCAAAACGGGTGTCGGTGTTCAGATAGCCCACCTGCCATGTGCTGCCGCCCAGCACGCCGTCCGCAGCGGTGCCAGAAAGGGCCCCGAGGCGAGTGGTGGCCGTCACCGTATTGCCACTGCCCCCTTTGTAGTGGCCGATGTTGGTGGCGGCATCGACGACAAGGGTCGTCTTGCTCATATCCGTCACCGTCGACATCAGTCGCCATTGGCTGCCGCTGGCCGTCAGCTGGCCTTCGAACTGCGAGAAGCTGGCCCCGATGTCGCAGCGCACATAGCGCGAAACGATGGTCAGCGAACCCTTGCCAAGGAAGGAGCCGTTGATGCGTCCACGACTGGAACCTACGATCTTATTGGTTGTGCCTGCCTGGATGGTGCACTGGTGGTTGAATTCTGGAACGGTCGACGTATTGTTAACATCGATCTGATGGACCTCGCCACCTGCCAGCACCATGGGCGACCCGCTACGGCCGAAAGTGGAGTTCCATGCGCCCTGGGCCACGATGCCTCGCTTGACGATCACTCCCGCAAACGGGTTCGAACCGCCATACGTGAAGTTAAGCTGACCAGGACCATCCTTGACAAGGTAGCCCGTACCGTTGACCTGACCCTTCAGCGAGAGGGCGCTGTTCGACTGCTGGATGCGGATGGTGGCTGTGTCTGTAAGGGTAATGACGCGATCAGTGCCCATGTTGTCGCGGCTGAGCACGAGGGTGCCGCCGTTCAGTTGCAGGTTGCCGCTCTTTGCCGTGGCGGCACCAATGGCACTGGGCTGACCTCCGTCGTAGAAATTGGGCACGGTGAGCTGGCCGCCGTTGACGATTGTGGGGCCTGTGTAGTCGCTATACTTCATATTAAGCGTCACGTCAGCATCCTTCTCCACCGTCACGCCGCCCTCGCCAGAGAGGCCGCCCTCGCCAGAGAGGACATAACGGCCGTTCTGGAAGGTGACGCCGCTGGTGACCATCTTGTCGTTGAGGACGACATCAGTCCTGGCTGCATCGTTGCTGAACACAACGGCATCGCCAGCAACGAAAGGTGTGGCGGAACCGTCAAAAGAGAAGTTTGCGGTCTTATAGTCCCAGACATTGCCCAAGGCACCGGTCCAGGCGACGTCCTGCTGAGGCGCACGTGAGGCATGGACATGAAGGACGAGCTGACGACCGTCGACCACCTCGAAATCGTAGTTAAGTCCCTCAAGGCCGCGCGTACGGAGCCGGCTGACGTCGCATGTCAACGTGCCCGTACACTCTGCAATGATGTAGTCTGCGGCATCCTGAGTCATGAGGTTCACCGTGATATAGTTAATATTATTGAAGGTCAGGTCGCCTTCAACGGATAGCGAGCCGTTCAGGAACGTGAGCGGACAGTCGTCGCAAGCGGGCTCGATGGTGCGCGTGTTGATTTCCAAATACACATTGCCTGGCAGGGTCATGCTTCTCCTTGAGCTGATGACATCGCCACCAGCCTGCAGTCGGCAGCCCTCATAGTTAAGTGCCCCCTCGAAGGTGATGGTGTCTTCAAGCGTGACATTGCCGCTCAGCGTGCCGCGGGCCCGAAGCTCCACTGGGCCTGCGATATGTCCGTTGACGCAAAGCGTGCCCTCGCTGACGATGGTCTGGCCCATATGCATGAGGTTGGCATTGAATGTGGTCGTGCCGAGCATCGACTTGATGAGGCGGCCACTGCCTGACGTGCCACTCCCACTGATGGTGTAGTCATGACCACGAGGGTTCATCAGATAGATGCAGGAGGCCTGCAGGGGCTGATTGAAGGCGACAGGCTGGCTGTTGTCGCCTGAAAGGTCGAACATCAGGCTTTTGCCGGCTTCGTAGTCGGCAGGCGAAGTCTGGTCGAAGGTGGTCCACTGGTTGTTGCCTTTCCATCGCAGGTCGGCAGTAAAGACAGGCGGCAGCGGAGGCATAGGCATGTCGCCGCCAAGGTAGAAGCCCGTATTGGGGTGCTGATAGTAGCCGCGCGTGGTGCAGTCGCCACGATAGTGCGGATCTAGCTGGAGGCAATAGATGCTGTAGTTGGTGGGCATGTTGGTGGTATATCCTACGAGGCCCGTACAGCCGTCGGCATTCTGGTTAGCAAGGATGATCTCCTCGCGCCAGTCGCCAATAATGTCGCCCATGAAGGCCGGACGCGTGCCAGTGCCGCTATGGGTGGCCCAGTTGCTCTCCTGAGAGAACTCTATGAGACGGGCTTTCGAGAGCACCTGCGTGATCATCATGTTGGTGCCCCATCCCGAACCGCCAGGCGACGAGAGTTCCTCACGCTGCAGGTCGCCGTTCCACCAGACGCCCTCGAACATCGTGCTGATGCCGCAGCCAGAGCGAGTGTAATTTGTCTTCTCGCCTTTGCAGTCGTAGATAAAGTCGTCAGTGAAACTATAGAGCTCGTAGCCCTTGCGCGACGCGTCGACGTCCATGCAGGCACCACGTCCTACGTCGTAGACCGAAGGCAGATACCACTCTTTGATGCGCTCAGCCGTTAGGGCATCGTAGAGCAACTGTCCGAGCAGGGCACTCTGCTGGATGGCATAGACCTCCAGGCCTGGACGGTCGGGGTCGATGTCGCTCAGGATGAAACGGTCGCCATGGCCTATGCCCGGACTTTGGAACCAGCCGTTGCGGGGATTGACGGAGTAGCCGCCCTGGATCATCTCGTCGCAACCGTCGCCATCGACGTCGGCAACACGCAGCTGATGGAACTCAGCAGGCCAGGGTGACTTGTCGTTGCGGCTCCACGTGGCCGAATGGTGCCAGTTGGAAGGTTTGCCGCCGTCCCAGTCGTAGTCCCAGGTGAAGACGTAGTTGTGGTGGGTCTTATTTGTTTCACGGTCGAGACACTCCATGACGAGCGAGGGATGCACACCGTCAAGATAGCAGATGCAGAAGTGGCCGTCCATGGCCGAATAGCCGTCGCTCATGTAGTCGGAGCGATTGGTGCGGGTGTAGCGGTCTTGACCATCGTGCACCTCGTCATACTTCAGTTCGCTGCAGGCGATCTCTGCGCCCGTCAGCCCGTCGATGACGGAGACATAGAAAGGACGGTTGCGCTGCGACTGCTGCCGATAGTCCACGATGCCGTCGCCATCCACGTCGGCCACTGTGCTGCCCTTGGCATAGAGGCCCCAGGTCTCGTTCTCCTTATCCCAGAACCGAGTGCCGTCGCAGCTCTTGATGATGACCTCGCAACGTCCGTCGCAGTTGATGTCGTAGGCCACGACCATGTCGTTTTGTCCGCCACAGATGTTCATGTTGGGCCCCATGTCGACGGTCCAGAGTAACGTGCCGTCCAATTTGTAGGCCTGAATCTTATGTGATGTCGTGGCCATGTTGTCGCGCCGATCCTCTGCATCGTCGTCAGTTCCAGCCCCTGCGAAGAGACGGTCGCAGACGACGGCATCCACCTCGCCGTCGCCGTCAGTGTCCATAGGCCATACGTATTTAGTACGATAGTCGTTGCGGCTGATGACCTTGTCGTCAAAGTCGAACTTAAACCATACGTTGGGCCAGGGCTGCGTCTTATAAAGGAAAGGAGAACTGACCGGGCCCTCTACCCCATCGGGACTGACTGCAGCGACGGCATACTCCGTGCCTGATGCGATGGTTGTCTGCAGACACGTGTTACGGATGGGTGTAGCATTAATCTTGGTGTACGCCGTCGTTCCTGCGGTTCGACGATAGATGTTGTAGGTCGTGCCCTCTGGCTCCTCAGCCAGCTTGCGCCATGAGATGAGAGAACCCTGACCGCCAGTGCTGGTCACGCTGCGCCCGCCAGAACGATTGACGGCTACGACGCCACGTCCCGTCGGCTGTTGGAGCCGCTGGGCGAAAGATGGGATTGAAAGCAGAAGGATTCCTGCTAAAAGAGGTAATCTGAACTTCATTTGTTTTAGTAGTTTGTCTAAAGTGAAAAGGAGTTGTCCGCCCAGTGTGCGGTTGCGCTTTGACGGACAGCCCCTTTGGATGTTTCGTTAAATGGAGAGATCAATAGCCGAAGATTTCCTCGGTGCTGACGCGCTTCAGGGGCCCATACTGCAACAGGCCGGCAAGGTCGAGGTCGTGTTCGTCCCCAAGGATGATGTAGCGATAGACCTTATGGGCCATCTGCTGACGCTCGAACTCTACGATATCCTTCAGCGTAAGATCAGGAAGCGCGTTGTAGATGCGCTCGTTGAGATCATAGTCGATGCCGCGGTCGCGCGCCGTCAGCCATGCGTTGATGAGTCCGAACTTGGTGGTGCGCTGGCTGGCCAGCCGCTTGGTCAGAGCCTCGCGGGCAATCGTGAAGGCATGGTCGGACTCGGGAATGGTGTCGAGAATCTGGTGGAACTGGCGGACGCAGTCCATCATCTTGTCGTTCTGGGTGATGATGTGAGTGAAGTAATACTCGGGCTCACCCTTGTACTGTGGCTCGACGTAGGCTGCATAGGCGTTGTAGGCCAGTCCGCGAGCCTCGCGGAGTTCCTGGAAGACGATGGTGTTCATGCCGCCGCCATAGTATTCATTGAACAGCGCCTGGACGGGAGCCTCGTCCTCGCGCCACTCACGGCTCTCGTTGTGATACATGCGCATATAGATGTTCTTGGCATCAAACGGGGCGATGAGTATCTCGTTGGCCGGCGTGGTCTGAAGTGTGTAGTGACGGCCCTCGGGGGCGGGCTGCAACGAAGCAGGCACGACGTGAGTCTCGGCGATGGTCTTGGTGAGCTCCTGCTGGGTCATGGGACCGTAGTAGAGCACGGTGTGTTCATACTGGGCGAGGCCGCGAAGCAGGTCGAGCAGCTGCTGCGGATCAGTCTGTGCCAGCTGCTGGGCAGTCAGGTCGTTGCGGTAAGGATTGTACGGACCATAGAGGCCGTAGCTGACTAGGCGCTGGAAGCTGGCGCGCTGGTCGGTCTTGGCGTCGGCACGGCTTTTCTCGCGGAGGGCAACATACTGGGCGAAGGCCTCTGGGTCGACCTTGGCTCTCTGAAGCAGGTGTTCGAGCAGTGCGAGTGCTTCAGGCATGCTCTCGCTGAGTCCGCTGAGACTGACGCTGATGGAGCGTGCGCCTACGTTGACGGAATAACGGCAGGCCAGGCGGTAGAACTGCTGCTTGAGCTGTTCGGCAGAGAGGGAGTCTGTGCCGAGATAGTCAAGATAGTCAGCGGCGTAATTGTATCGGACGTCGGTCTCCTCGCCGAAGTCATAACGGAAGGCGAGCTGGAAGCGTCCGTTCTCCTTGTTCTGCACATAGACCAGTGGCAGCTGGGAGATCTGGCCAAACGTGAGGTCGCGCTTGAAGTCGACGAAGCGCGGTTGGATAGGCTTCACCTCAGCCTGCTGGATTTCCTTGACAAATGGGCTGACGAGGTCGCGGTTGGTAGGAATGGGCGTGATCTGAGGCTTGTCGATTTTCTTCTGGGTCGGGTCGACGCCCTGACGCTTATAGACGGCCACGTAGCCATCGCCGAAGTGACGGCGGGCGAAGTCGGCCACCTGCTCTTTGGTCATCCCCGCGATGCGGTCGAGCCGTCCTACCTCCTGCTCCCAGCTGGTGCCGTTGATGAAAGACTGGACGAACATGTCGGCACGTGCGCGATTGCTCTCGAGGGCATTGTAATACTGCAGCTTAAGGTTGTTGATGACAGAGGGCAGAAGGTCGTCGCTGAAGTTGCCCTGACGCAGCTTCTCAATCTCGTCGAGCAGCAGCTGGCGCACCTCGTCGAGCGTCTGTCCCTCGCGCGGCGTGCCTGCCAGGAGGAAGAAGGAATAGTCCATCTGGGGCTGCACGCCTCCCCATGCGCCGAGCATGCGCATCTGCTGGTTAATGTCGAGGTCGAGCAGTCCGGCCGTGCCGTTGCTAAGCATCGACTCGATGACCTGCAGGGTGTCAGTCGCAAGGGAGCTAGCTCCGTCGAACCGCCATCCGAGCCAGATGGTCTCGGCCTCGAGTCCGACGACGGTGGTGTCAACGGGCGCTGTCAGTTCAGGCTGCTCAGGGAATGTGGGCTGAGCCACGTCCTCGCCAGGCTGCCACTGACCAAAATATTTGTCGATGGTGGCGATGACTTCATCAGGGTCGAAGTCGCCGGCCATGCAGATGGCCACATTGTTAGGCACGTACCACTTCTTGAAGTAGTTCTTGATATTCGTGATCGAGGGATTCTTCAGGTGCTCCTGAGTGCCGATGGTGGTCTGTGTGCCGTAGGGGTGTGTCGGACAGAGCTTGGCCCCCATGGCCGTGAAGAGTTTGTCGACGTCGCTGGTCAGGTGGATGTTGTATTCCTCATAGACGGCCTCCAGCTCGGTGTGGAATCCACGGATGGTCATGTTCTGGAAGCGGTCAGCCTGGATGCGGGCCCAGTTGTCCACCTCGTTCGAAGGGATGTCCTCTGTGTAGCAGGTGACATCGTTCGATGTGTAGGCATTGGTGCCCTCGGCGCCGATGACCGACATGAGCTTGTCGTACTCATTGGGAATGAAGTACTGGGCGGCGAGCTGCGAGACGCTGTCGATCTCATGATAGGCCTGACGACGCTCCTCGGGGTCTGTCAGTGTGCGATAGTGCTCGTAGCGCTGCTCGATGTCGTCGAGCAGGGGGGCCTCCTTCTCAGGGTCGGTGACGCCGAACTTGTCAGATCCCTTAAACATGAGGTGCTCCAGATAGTGGGCCAGTCCGGTGGTCTCGGCCGGGTCGTTCTTCGAGCCTGTGCGCACGGCGATGAAGGTCTGGATGCGCGGCTCCTCCTTGTTGACTGAGAGGTAGACCTTGAGTCCGTTCTTCAGGGTGTAGATACGCGTCTGTGCGGGGTCGCCCTTGACAGTCTCGTACTTGTACTTGCCACCACAAGCGGTCAGCGTCAACATCATGGCAATGGCAAATAGCTGACCCGCCAATGATAATGCAGAAAAACTTTTACGTAATGTCATAACTCTATAGAAATTAATCAGTTTTCGTAATCTATCTCATGGTCGAGCTGTTCGAGGAAGTTGTCGAGCGTGTCCTGCTCGACGTCGCCTTGCAGGAACTCCTTCTCAGCATCTTTGCGGATCTCTGCAATCCAGGCTCGGCGGGCACGGACGTAGTCCTCGCGGATGCGCTCACAGGCAGCGGCGTCGAGCTCGTCCAGATGGTAGTAGTCGAGAATGAGCTGATACGACCACGCCCAGCGATAGTCGCTGTAGTTGTTGTTGATCTCATCGAAGCGCTCGAGCACCTGACCGATGCTCTCGAGCGATCCGTTCTTGATGTCGTCGATGAGACGCTGCTCCTCGCTCTCAGGCAGCAGCAGTCCGCTGAGGTCGTTCCATATGCCTTTACCCACCTCAGACTTCGGCTTCCCGAAGAATCCTTCCTTGACAGCACGTTTCAGCACGGCACCCATGTAGATGCGCAGGGCGATGTCGTAGTATTTCAGTCCTTTCTGTAGCGACGAGGCGTTGATGACATACTCATGGAAGTTATAGGTTGTCACGTTGTCGCCTGAGGCATGGCGCAGGTCTTCGAGCACCTTGATGCCCTGAAGGATCTCGCCGACGGTGAAGGGCGAGAGCCAGTCGAAGTTGATGATTGACTTCTTCGACTGCTTTGAGCGCTTGTCGCGCTTAGGCCATTTCTTGATGTCGCGATAGAGTCCGACGGTGGTGATGTTGCGACCTGGCACGAGATACATCGTCTCGCCATAGGCGATGAGATAGGAGAAAGGCAGGTTGCGCGTGTCAGGATGGTGCATCAGTTTGCCGAAGCAGACTGAGAAGGCGCCGATCGTGGCAGGCATGAGGACATAGGATCCAGAGGCCGTCTTCGTGCCGCGCTCAAGGGTTCCCCAGTGCAGGGGCCCCATCTTGTAGGCATGGTTGGAGAAGTTGGTGTTCGAGCCTGCGTTATAGAACGAAAACTGTCCGCCAATGAGCAGGCTCGACTTGTGGTGCGAGGCTGAGAAGGGGCCGCAGAAGGCTGCACAGGCCTCGCCGTTGGCCATGAACGAGTTGGCAAAGAAGAGCGATGCCTCGGCCGTGAAGCCGTTAGTGATCTGACAGGCCTCGCCTACGAAGCAGTCCTGCATCTTCACAGAGTTGTTAATCGAGCAGCCGTCGCAGATGATGGAGTTCTCACAGATGACGCCCGTGCCTATATATACGCTGGCGTCCTCGGAACTCAGGATGGTGCAATCGGCCAGCCGTGAAGCACCGTTGATCTCACAGTCGCCCTTGATGACGGTGTTAGTGATGTCCTTTGTGTTGATAATCTTCACGCGATTACCAACTGTGCCACGATCAGGCCGCGAGAATCGCACCTCGTCGTCGATGAGCTGGCGCAGGCGGCCAGTCAGCTGTTTGTCAGAGCTGTGCTTCACCATCAGGGCAGCCAACTGCGAGTTGAGTTCGCGGAAGAGCGTCACGTTGCCGTCGCCCATCTCGTTGAGCACGGAGATGGTCGAGCCAGCGCCATAGCTGGCCCCCTCGAGCGTCTCCATGGTCGAGATGTTCGAGATGTAGCAATCGTCGCCAATGGTGTAGTTATTAATGAAGTTGCCTACCTTCTCGATAAGGCAGTCGTTGCCCACTGACACGTTGCGCAGCGTCGCGTCGTTGATGCCAGAATGTTTGAAGAATCCTCGGCTCACCTCCACCTGCTTGTGGAAGGCTCCGAGGCGTATGTCGCCATAGAAGATGACGCGATGGAAGTTGTATGGTCTGAAGTCGTCGGCCACGAGCACGCGATTCCAGTCCTCGGCCCAGCAGGCATTCTGTTCGAGCACCAGAATCTCGTCTTTTGTCAGTTGTCTATAGTCTCTCATAATTGTGTGGTGTTAAGGTTCGTCGATTTGGTAAAGGAAGTCATTGTAGGGATACTTCTGCACATGCAGCTGTCGCACCTTATTATATAATAACGCGCGAAGGCTGTCGATATTGTCTTTCTGCTTGGCAGATATAAAGATGCAATCGTCGTGCATACGTGCCATCCACGTCTGGCGCAGCTCATCGAGCGAGACGTTCTCGCGCGTGGCGGGCATCAGGTCGTCCTCGTCCTGTGGCGTCCAGGTGTAAGCGTCGATCTTGTTGAACACGATCATCGAGGGTTTATCGGCACACCCCAGATCGCTCAGCGTCTGCTCCACCACGCGGATCTGCTCCTCGAAGTCTGGATGCGAGATGTCGACGACATGCACCAGCAGGTCGGCCTCGCGAACCTCGTCGAGCGTCGACTTGAACGACTCCACGAGATCGCTGGGCAGCTTGCGGATGAAGCCCACCGTGTCGGCCAGCAGGAAGGGCAGGTTGTCGATGGTCATCTTGCGCACAGTGGTGTCGAGCGTGGCGAAGAGCTTGTTCTCAGCGAAGACGTCGCTCTTCGAGAGCAGGTTCATCAGCGTCGACTTGCCCACGTTGGTATATCCCACGAGGGCCACGCGGATCAGCCGCCCGCGATTCTTGCGCTGCGTGGTCTTCTGTTGGTCAATCTCCTGCAGGCGCTGCTTGAGCAGGGTGATGCGATGGAGGATGATACGACGGTCCATCTCGAGCTGCGTCTCGCCTGGACCGCGAAGGCCCACGGAGCCCTTGCCGCCGCCAGAACCTGAGCCGCCGCCCTGACGCTCCAAGTGGGTCCAGAGCCGCTGCAGTCGGGGCAGCATGTAGCGATGCTGGGCCAGCTCCACCTGCGCCTTGGCCTCAGCCGTCTGGGCTCGCATGGCGAAGATGTCGAGGATGAGCGAGGTGCGGTCGAGAATCTTCACCTGCAGCTCCTTCTCGATGTTGCGCAGCTGCTTGGCCGAGAGCTCGTCGTCGAAGATGACCATGCCCACAGGCTCAGGGGGCGTGGGTTGGGAACTGAGAGCTGAGAACTGAGAGGTATGAGCGACATAATTCTCAGTTCCCTGCTCTGAGTTCTCATTTTCTATCCATTCGTCGTAGGCGTCCTGACATTCCTTTATATATTGCTTGATTTCCAGCAGTTTTCCGCTGCCTACATAGGTCACTGCACTGGGTCCTCCCACGCGCTGCGTGAACCGCTTGACGGTGCGGGCGCCAGCCGTCGTGGCCAGAAACTCCAGTTCGTCGAGATACTCCTTCGTCTTCGCTTCGTCCTGCTGATTGGTGATAAGTCCAACCAGCACGGCCGTTTCAGTCTTGGCTTCGGAGATGACAAATTCCTTCATTCAATATTGTCTTTATTAGATATTTGGCCACAAAGTTACAAATTCCGCTTCGTTTGCTCACTTTAGCGCAGTTAAATATCCTTAAACATAGACATTATTACGAAGATAATTACTACTTTTGCATGAAAATCACGACCCCGAATGAACAGACAATTGCCTGAAGACTTTCTGTTGCTGGCACGCACGACGATGGGCGACGAGCGCTTCGCCCGCTTTATGGAAGCGCTCGACGAGGAGGCGCCTGCGAGCATCCGCCTCAATCCGCTCAAGGCGCAGGCTATGCAGGCAGAAGGAGGCGTCAGGGTGCCCTGGTGCAACGAGGGGTTCTATCTGCCCTCCCGCCCTAACTTCACGTTCGACCCCCTTCTGCATGCGGGCTGCTATTATGTGCAGGAAGCCGCCTCGATGTTCATATCGCATGTGGTCAGACAGCTCATCACCCACCCCGTTGCGATGCTCGACCTCTGCGCTGCCCCTGGCGGCAAGTCGACGGCCCTGCTCGCGGCCCTGCCTGAGGGCAGCCGCCTGGTGAGCAACGAGCCTGTGCGCCAGCGCTTTCAGGTGCTCAGCGAGAACTTGGCGAAGTGGGGCTATCCCAACCATACGGTGACCAACCGCTACCCCCGCGACTTCCGTCGCGACGGCGTCATGTTCGACGCCATTCTCTGTGATGTGCCCTGCTCTGGCGAGGGCATGTTCCGCAAGGACCCACAGGCCGTCAGCGAGTGGAGCCTGCAGAACGTGGAGCGCTGCTGGCGGCTGCAGCGCGAGATTGTCAGCGACGCCTGGGCATGCCTCAAGCCTGGCGGACTGCTCATCTACTCCACCTGCACATTCAACACGCTGGAGAACGAGCAGAATGTCCGATGGATGCAGCAGGAGCTGGGCGCTGAGCCACTGACAGTCGACATCCAGGCCGACTGGGGCATCATGGGCTCGCTGCTCGAGGGCTTCGATGCCCCCGTCTATCGCTTCATCCCAGGCCTGACGCGTAGCGAAGGGCTCTTCATGTGTGCCCTACGCAAGCCTTGCGATGCGACAAAGGACCGCTGTGTTGCTGACACAACGCCGCTGTGTCGTAGACACAACGCCCCTTCGACCACCTCAAAGGGGCACTTCAAAAACCCCAAAGCTGAGGTGCCACAGCCTCAAGAGGCCTTTTTGGCCAGCGGCCCCAAGGGTGCCGTTGCCATCGTTGACGTCGATTATCCCACGGCCATCGCCTTCCTGCGCCGCGAAGCCATCACTTTGTCACCAGACGCCCCACGCGGCTACGTCGCCATCAGTTTCCTTGGCCATCCCCTTGGCTTTGCCAAGAACATCGGCCAGCGCGCCAACAACCTCTACCCCAAGGAGTGGGCGATCCGCAGCACATACGTCCCAGACGCCTATTCGCCTGTGATTATGTCTGTTAATAAGGATGTGTAGTATGTTCAGGATTCTCCACGCCAGTCCTAACCAGGGCTATTCCTGGACATCGTGGAGGAAGAATCCGAATTGTGCCAATCCTTCCTGCCCGTAGCAGAAGACGCCCACTCGTATGCCCTTCCAATAGCCCGCGCGCATCGTGAAGGCATTGCCTACAGGGACGAAGTGTCTGCCGTCTGTGCTATAGGAGAATTGATGCTCATTGCGACGACAGTCATTGGTCACGCGGAGATAGACTTTAGGCATATTCCCCGATTTCACCAGCGTGCGCTCTCCGTTGCGCTCAATGAACAGGCCCTGAGGACAGAGTCCGATGCCAAGAAACTGTTTGCCAGAGCAGAACAGCCCCGCGAAGCAGTTGCCGCGAGCCTCCACCAGTGTGGTGCTCTCACTTCGATAGCCTACAACTTTTTGTGTAAGCATGTTGCGACAAGCCTTCAAACTGTCAGCAGGAAGGGCATGCACCGTCAGCCATCCATCTCGCTCCGACAGACTCCATTGGGCATCTGCAGGATTGTGGTTCCACTGCCATTGCAGGGCAAGCGGACTGTTGAAGTCTTCTCGTGGCGTAGATACGCTGTTCGCATGGCTCTGCTGCTTTGCGGCTGTCTTCGGCAGTGGACGCTGCCACTGTATGACAGGCTCTCCGACACCATTGCCGTCTATATCGACTCCCATATAGGGCCAGTCGTCGAGCCATCCGGCAGGCTGCAGATGGACGACACGGCCCAGGACTGGCGTCTCTTGGAAATGGTAGAACCACCATTGGCCGTCGGGTGTATCGACCAATGCCCCTTGATGAGGGCCATTGACCTGGGTCGACCCTTGTTCGAGGACGACGCGCCGCTCGTATGGTCCGTAGATGTTTTTCGCCCTAAGCACAGTCTGCCAGCCTTGCCCCACCCCGCCCTCGGGAATGATCAGGTAATAGAAACCATTACGTTTCAGGAATTTAGTCCCTTCTGCCACAGGACCCGTATAGACTGTCACGCCCTCATCGAGCAGCTGTTTGCCGTCAGGCGTCATGCGATGCACGATGATGGGGCCCGCACCGTGCCGGCTGCGCCCCAGATAGGCTCGTCCGTCGTCGTCCCAGAACGGACAAGGGTCTTCCCACTTCTCGACCCGCTTTACCAAATGGAGCGGACTCCATGGCCCATGGGCATCGGCTGACGTCGACATATAGAGTCCCTCGTCAGGAGTACAGAAGAAAATGAAGAACTTGCCGTCGTGATAGCGGATGGCAGGGGCCCACGAGCCGCCTGCATAGTGCTGGTTGGTGTCCCATCCTGGCTCGTCGAAACGACTGTATACCTGACTGGCATAACGCCAGTTCACCATGTCGTCGGACTCGAGCACCTGCATGCCGATGAAATGGAAATCTGAGGCCACCATATAATATTTCTCGCCCACCCGGATGACGTCGGGATCGGAGAAGTCGGCATTCACGACTGGGTTGACATACGTTCCGTCGCCCTGGTCGCCCCATTGGCGCTGAGCTTCGGCAGCCATCGTCATGACGATGAGAATGCAAAAGAGAATCATCCGTCTCATAGGCTCACTCTGCGTCAATACGGACGAAGTCAGGGCGCGCATCAGCCTGCTCCGTCTCGATGGTTATATCGTTGAAGAAGACATTGCGGGCATGGCGCACGAAGAATCCCTTGGCAGGCAGGTTGCCCCACATCGTCGCCTCAGGATACTCCTTCTCTTTCTCGTCGGCCACAGCCTCGTTGATGGCGTTCAGGTCTGACGACTGGATGCCTCCCTTGTGGTGGAGGGTGATGTCCGACAGCCATATATTCTCCACTGGGTGGCCCGCCAGCCCTGAGATGCTGCAGCCCATGGAACCTGCCTTATAGATGTGAATATGACTGAGGTGGACGTGGTTAATACTGCCTACGTGGTCAATGGGCACGATATGTTCCATGTCTTTACCGCTGGAGAGATAACCTCTGCCCCGATTACCCAGACGGATGAAGATGGGCGACTCCGTTCCTTCGACTGTGATGTCTGAGACGCTGACGTTCTCCATCACGCCACCATCGACAATCTCCAGCGAGATGGCTGACGAGCCGATCCACTGGCCAAAGAACTTCTCGCCCTGATCGTAGCTGGGCTTGACCACGATGCCTGAGATGCTGATGTTGCGGAACCCGCCGTTGGTCTCCGTGCCGAGCTTGACGGCATTGCAATGGCTGCTCACCACGCAGTCGCTGATGCGGACATTCTCGCAGAGGCGGGGCGAGGTGGATTTCAGCGTGATGCCATCATCGTCACTGTCGGCTATCATGCCTCTGACGATGACTTCATGACAGCCGTCGATGTCAAGCGCATCGTTATTGTAATTGTTTCTGTTAAACACCTTAACGCCCTCGATCGTGAGACGGTCACAAGCCAGATAGTGCTGCATCCAGCAACCGCTGTTGCGAAGGGTAACATCCTTGATGGTGATGTCGCTGCTCTGGATGAAGCGCAGCAGGTGAGGACGGGTGATGCCCTCATCGTTCCACGACAGTTTCTTGAATGCTCGTCCACGGCCGTCGATGGTGCCAGTGCCTGTGATGGCCACATGGCTGACAGAGTCGGCATAGATGAGCTGGATCGTCGTGGTCTGCGTGCGCAGCGAAACGTAACTTGACTTCATCGGCTTGTAATCCTCCAGGTCCGTCGAGCCGTAGAGCGTGGCGCCATGCTCCAAGTGCAGTTCCACGTTGCTCCGCAGCACGATGCTGCCCGTAACGAACTGTCCAGAGGGCACCACCACGCGTCCTCCGCCCTGTCGATGGCACATGTCGATAGCGTTCTGTATCGACGCTGTGCTCTTTGTCATCATGTTGTCCACAGCCCCAAAGTCCTTGATGTTATAGTCGGCCGCCACAGCATTGATCGCACCCGACAAAAAGAAAAGAAGCAACAGTTTCTTCATATCTCGCCTTGCATTATGTTTAACGTAATGGCAAAGATACGAAATAATGCTGAAATAGAAAAGCATTTTTCGTAGATTAACGCAGATAAGCCCATAAATAAAGGCAAATGAGCGCAATTTGAGTAACTTTCGCCAAGAGGCTCTACGCAAATCGAGGCAGATTGCGGAACGACTTAGGTCTTATTCGTAACCCGATTGGGCTACGGTCGAAAGTTAAACTTTCTTAACGGGCTACGCAAATCAAGGCAGTTCACGGCAGTTCGAACCGTTTTCACATTTCGCGTTTTTCTTTCCTAAATCTGCCGCGATTTGCGTAGCAATTTATTCCCAGAATGGTATTACTTTTGCAGCCCGAATTTTAAAAGGAATTAGAAGATGAGTAAAAGCACTTTTTCGGTATTGTTTTACGCGAACAAGAGTAAGGTAAAGAACGGCATCGTGCCAGTAATGGGCAGAATCACCATCAATGGCACACAAAGCCAGTTCAGTTGTAAGCGCAGCATCCCACTGTCTTTGTGGAACGCGAAGGGCCGCTCGAACTTGTTCGCTTTGCCAAGCAAAGAACTGTGCCAAGGACAGAAGTAGGGAGGCACTTGACCTGAACCGCGACCTTGACAACATTAAGGCACAGATCATCAAGCACTACCAGCACCTGTCAGACCGTGAGGCTTTCGTCACGGCAGAGATGGTGCGCAATGCCTATCAAGGCTTCGGCAGTGAATATGAAACCCTGCTTGGCGCATTCGACAAGGACATTGCCAACCTGAAAAGACGTGTAGGCAAGGACAGGGCTTTAGGCACTTATAAACTGCAAGTGAGGTCGAGAAATTACGTGGCGGACTTCCTTCAGATGAATTTCCGTTGCACGGATATATCCATGCAGGAACTCACACCAGACTTCATCAAGGAGTTTGCGGTGTATCTCGCTAATGACCGAGGGCTTGCCAGTTCCACCATCTGACTGTCGTGCATGCACCTAAAAGGAGTTGTAGGCCGTGCGCATGACAACGGCAAGATACAGCGCAACGTCTTTGCCCAATTCCACATCAGCCCCAAGTGCAAGGAGCATACGTTTCTGACAGAAGACGATGGTGAGCACCAATCGTCAGAACTGAAGGCGGTAATGGCACATGAGTTTGAGGATTCTAACCTCGCCTTTGTCCGTGACCTCTTCGTGTTCATGAATTTCACTGCCCTGTCGTTTGTGGACTTGAAGGAACTGACTACGGACAACATTGTAGAGGTGAACGGTGAAAAATGGATTGTCGGCAAGCGTCATAAGACAGGTGTACCATATCAGGTTAAACTGCTGGCAGTGCCCTTGCAGATTATCGAACGCTACCGTGACTATCCAAAGGAAAATCCCAAGTCGGTATTTGGTGAGGTGAACTATTGGAGTGTCTGCAAGAAGTTGAAGCCAGTGATGAAGGAGTGCGGCATTGACAAGCCGATTTCCGCACAATGTGCTCGCCATGGATTTGCCACCATGGCCTTAACGAATGGGATGCCCATTGAAAGTGTGAGTCGAGTATTGGGACATACGAACATCGTCACCACCCAGATATATGCCCGCATCACCACTCAGAAGTTAGACAACGACCTGACCATGTTAGGTAACAAGTTAAACCAGTCATTCTGTAACATCAAAAGAGCATAGACGCATGGAAGAGAGAAACATCATTAAGTGGAATGAGTATAGCGAGTACACTGAACTGACTGTACCGAGTGGAGAGATATGGATGAGCGAGTCCGAAATGGTGGACTTGTTCGGAGTGTTCATCCCCAAACTGAGAAATGCCATCAAAGCCCTCTACAAGGAGGAACTGATAAAGCCATTTGAGGCAGAGCGGACTATCAAGAAGAAAGACAACCTTTATATCACCGTATATAATATGGAGGTCGTTTTGCTGCTTGCCTTCCGACTTGACACCTACCAGTCAAGGGCAGTGCGCAGGGAGTTGATGGAGCGTATCGGACGTAACCATAAGCCGTTTGAGGTGATACTCACAGCCCATACAGGAAAAGAATGCCCAACTACACAGGGAGGTGGAGGAGTTAAACGAGCACTTTGAGCGGCTCCAAACCGATATGCAGAAGTTGAAGGACAACTACGCAAGGGAACTCAACCGTACCAATGAGCAGCACCAGCAGGAGGTGAGCAACTTGAAACGTCTCTTTGACAAGGCCTATAGATGGTTCCCAAGTTTCAAGCGGTTCCTCAATATGGAGCGTGAGTGTCTGCAAAGCGGTTTCAGTGAAGAACAGACCGACAAACTACTACACGGGCAGCGCATCAATTATAGCGGGTGGCGTCACTCCAATGAGAACAGGCGCAATACATTTGCGGATAACGTAACGGCAAAGGTAATAATGGACAAGAAGATAAACTTGTTTCTGCATATCAACGAGACACCCATAGTTTAATGGTTCAAAAAGCAGTTTGGAATTGGGCAAAGCGGAACACAGAAGAAGGGAATTAGGCGATAAGCCAATTCCTTTTTGCCTAATATGACGAAAAAAATGTTCTCTATAAGCGATTTTTTGCAAATTTGATTCTAATTTCGCAGAAAATTAGTAATTTTGCACCGTGTCTCGCAAGAGATACGGACATATTGAAACAACGAAGCGTTATGCTCGACTTGCAAGTAGAAATGTGAGAAACTTCTAAGATGTGCAAGGCTTGTGTAATGGTTCGCGCATATAGCGTGGACTGGTTACTACATCTGCACATCAAGGTAATTCTCACAACCTCTACTTGAAGACGTGGTATCAGCTCCACGCTTCATAATATTAAAATGCTCTTAAGGCGGCTGGAGGGCGAAGAAGTAACATATGACAAAGAAAACCCGTCACACGTTAGTTGACAAAAGAGGTAATGAGATTTTTAGCTCTGATAGTTTTGGAGGATTCATTGGTGGTCTTTTTGCCATGATGATAGGAGCTTTTGTTATATTGACGATTATCGCTTTAATTTTTTGCGGAATCGGCAGTTTGTTCAAATAAACCACAGGACTATGTCACTCCCCAATATTTGGAACAACATATTGGCATGGTTTCAGGACTTGTCTGAGCGAAATGCACTTGTCCGAAACTTCAACATGAAAGCGAAGGAAGCCTTCATTAGCGGCTCTATGCCAACGATGTTGAAATGTAGTATTTCAAGAGGATGCAGAGAATACAAACATCAATTTTCTGCTTGGCTTTACACAGGTTTTAGAATACAAGCTTTGGCTGGCAGGGCATTAACAAAAGACGAAACAGAAGCCATTGGCCGAGTCGTACTTTCTGACGTTAATCTTGTTAGGCGATTGGTGGCTTTGGGGTGGGACACCTTAGAGGTACATAGCGATAGTGGTCGTTACGGACTACGCTGGAAACTAATAGAATATACAAACATCAATTACTTATTACAATAAAGAAATATAGTTTATGGAACGGTTGGTTTTAATTATCATTGCGGTTGCTTTGGCTTACGGAGTTGGCTGTTTAGGCCGTAACCGTCGTATTGGTTTTGGGTGGGCTTTTGCGATTTCTCTTTTTAATGTGCTGTTGGGGCTCATTGTCGTTCTTTGTTCAAAAAAGAAAGATGCCGTAGATTTCGTTGACATGGATAAAAAGTCTTAGTTATGAAAACATTTGGTTGGATTTGTATCGTAATTGGTGCTTTAGCCTTTTTGGGTGCAGCACTTAAGGGGAACAATGTTACAGGCCCCGTATTTTGGCTTGGGTTAGGTATTTTCCTTGTATATCGTGCAGGCCAAAAGGAACAAGAGCAAAAGGACAAGGAAGATTGGGCAAACAATAAAAGCGAATAATAACGAATAAACTGAGAAGTATGAATCCTTTTTTTGAAGAATTGACAAAAGAGCAAAGATGCGCAGTATTAGGCTTTGCCATCGATTTCTGTGGCTGCAAAGAACCGACTCAAAGGCAATTTGCAGAGTTACAGCAACTCCTTTCTAATATTCATGAGGAATTGGAAGTTTCTCGTGAGGATGTTGAATCCTATGTCGCCAAGATGCAATCAAATGGTCGTCTTGCCTATGCAATCAATACTCTTAAGACCATCAAGGACGAGCGTATGTATGGATTGTTTTATCCATACTTCTACAGCATTGTCGCTACCTTGGGGTCACGTGATGGATTGGCAAAACTGGACAAAATTTATAATGATGAGTTTGGTTATGACAAGGAAGAAATCAAGTTGCTTTGGAATTTGTATGAAATAAAAGATTTCAGAAAAACAACGCCAATATATAATAATGTGACAACATCGACGAATAGTAGCAGTGGGTGTATGATTTTGGCTTTTGCAATATTGATGTCAACAGTCGCGTGTCTTTGTGGAATAGTAATGATACTAACATGAATAATGTGGTGGTAAAAACTATGGATATTTCTCCTTAGTCACCATGCAATATTAGTTTTGTATTTCATAGAGGGCTATCGCTTTATTGTGACAACCAGCTATGAATTCATTAGCTATTCCGCTTGACATATACATGTTTGATACGACTATTTCCTGAGTTTCTTTTTTCTATTGTAAAATGGGACTTACACGATTCAATTAAAGGAGTTAATTTGGGGAAACCGTAGTTTCGAGGATCAAAGTCTGGTTTCTTTTTCAAAATGAGATTACCTACTTCTGCAAGGAAAGCCCATCCGCTATCATCTGCCAAATCCTCAATAGACTGATTTAAGAGATTTATTAGGTCATTTCCAATATCTTCTTTTGTTTTTGATGGCTTCGGAGTATCGTTGTTAGCCCTATTTTCATGCAAATCTTGAGTTTCATTACTAGCCAGTATTTCTATATAAACAAACTTATCACATGAAACAATGAAAGGTTTTGGTGTTTTCTTTTCACCCATTCCAATCACAAACTTACCGGCCTCCCTTAATCTTGTCGCCAAGCGGGTAAAATCACTGTCACTTGAAACGATACAAAACCCATCAACTTGGTCTAAGTGCAGAATATCCATTGCATCAATAATCATTGCTGAGTCTGTAGCATTTTTCCCTGTTGTATAACTATATTGTTGTACTGGAACAATTGCATTCTCTAATAATACAGACTTCCATCCTGATACCGTAGGTTTAGTCCAATCTCCATATATTCTCTTTATAGTTGGATTACCATATTTTGTTATCTCATCCAGCATTTCTTTAACATGAATATAGGGTACATTGTCTGCATCAAATAGTACTGCAATTTTATTTTCTTTATTCATTCCCATTGTCAATTAACGTTTGAATTCTTACTTTAATAAGTTTCTGTTGCCATTCCCTTCTAATACTTGCATTTGCTGAATGGCTATCTGATTGAGTTTCACAAGTCTTTCGCCTTGTGGTACTCCATCATTGATAAGCACGGCATTTATGTTCTCCATATTCGACAGGCATATCAGTTCGTTGATGGTGGCATAGTCACGGATATTGCCCTTCAAATCGGGATTGGCTTCTCGCCACTGCTTGGCAGTCATTCCAAACATCGCTACATTCAACACGTCAGCCTCTTCAGCATATATTATACTGGCCTGTGCTGGGGTCACTTCTTCTGGTATCAGATGGCTCTTGATGGCATCTGTATGGATGCGGTAGTTAATTTTGGAAAGTTCCCTTTTGGCAGTCCACCCCAGTTGCTTCTGTTCTTCCTCTTTCAGCCTTTGGAACTCGTCAATCAGGTAGAGTTTGAAAGTCACACTAATGGCAGTGCCAAACTCAAAAGCAATATCCTTGAAAGCGTATGTGCCGCCATAACGACCTTTCTTCACAATGATGCCAATGGCATTTGTTTTCTCAATCCACTCGCTCACGCTCATGACGAAACTTGGCAAACCTGCCTGCATTCTAAAGTGGTCAAATTCGACCACTTTAAAATTGGGGTTATGAATCATCTCCCATGTTCCAAGAAACTCTATGGTGTATCTTGTGCGAATCCAGTTCTTAATGATGTCGGCAGCACGGCTTTCACTTTGTTTGCCATTAGCCATATCTGTAAGTGATATATAGTCCTTGTCATTGTGAGACAAGACCGTTATTTCCGTGTTCTGAACCGTTATCTTTGCCATAGGGTAGTGCTATTATAAATATATATGTGCAAAGGTAACACAAAAACCTGAGACGAAAGAAGAAAGAGTGAAAAATCCTTCAAAAGTTTTGTAATCTCGCATATTCTATGTACCTTTGCCCCTGACAAAGAGCCATTCTTGCGTCCCGCTGGTAGCAAGCGAGCGGAGCTCGAGCGGAAACAGGCTGGTGGCTCAACGTCGGGAGTTCTTTGACTAACAAAGCGTGCATAGCACGATTACATTGACAAGCAAATCACGGCAGAATGAGGAAATGAGAACCGTTGCCAGTTCGTAACCCAGATTTTTCTCAATCCTCGGAACTGCCTTTATTTACATAAGGTTTGCGATTTTATCCAAAGTTACGAAATAAAACTGACATGGCAAATGATTTTCAGAAGATTATTTGATAAAAAAGATAATCCCCGAAAACTTTTGGCTTTTCGGGGATTTTCCATAACTTTGCAGCACGATGAAACATTGGAGTATGTTGTCCGAAGAATTATTTCGGCGGCGGCGAACAGTATTTCAGCGGCGGTGAACGCTATTTCAGCGGCGGTGAAATAGCGTTCACCGCCGATAAAAACAAAATTTTTCGCGAAAGACTTGCATTCGGGAACTTTATTTTGTATCTTTGCAGCGCACATGTAGGAGGCGACGTGTCTCACGTCGCAACAAACTGCCGGATGGCGACATGTCTCACGTCGCAACATGCTGCCGGATTGCGACGTGAGACACGTCGCCTCCTACTGCAAAGCGGTGTAATAACCGTTGGTTATATAGAAGACGATAAGACCATTTAGGAACCATTAAAAACACACACAAGAAGATTATGGCAAAGTATGTCAAGAGAGAGATGAACGACCTGGACGGGTCGGGAGTGAACCGCGCTTACTATCAGATGAAGGTCTACAGGAATGTGGACTACGACGAGTTTGTAGACCGCTGTACGCGCCATGGCGCCATGCAGCGCAGCGCCGTCGTGGGTGTGCTGGCTCACGTGGCGCATGAGCTGGCGCTGACGCTGGCCGACGGCTACAGCGTCAGCATCGACGGGCTGGGCACGTTCGCCACCCGTCTGGGCGTGCGTCCTGACAAAGAGCAAGACGGATTCGGGGCTGACGAGCAAAAGCGCAATGCGGCGTCGATAGAGGTCAGGGGCGTCAGCTTCCGTGCCGACAGCAGCCTGGTCAGCGACGTCAACGACCACTGCCGGCTGGAGGCTGGCGGCGCGCGGCGGCTGCACCGCTCGCCCTTTACGCTTGAGGAGCGCACGGAGCTGGCCCGCCAGTATCTGGATGAGCACACGCTGATGCGTACGGGCGACTATGCGCAGCTGACGGGACTGTCGCGGACGATGGCGTCGCTGGAGTTGCGCCAGCTATGCAGCGCCCCCGACTCGGGCATTACGAGCCGGGGGCGCAAGAGCAGCAAGGTCTACATCAGGGGCTGAGCTGCCTGACGTGTTGGGCACCATCACCTCAGACGCAGCTCGTCGCCTACGCGGAGGGTGTAGTTAGGCGACAGATGATTCATTTTGTAGAGCGAAGCCAGGCGGATGCCGTACTTCTGCGCGATGGAGTACATCGACTCGCCGCTGCGTACGTAGTGGCCGCGATGCTTGTATTCCTTGGGGGCGCGCTTCTGCTTCTTCTTCAGCCAGATGATCTCGCCGTCCTGCAGGGCGTCGTCGCGATCGCGCTCGTTGTAGCGGGCTATCTTCTTATAGGAGATACCTATCTCGTCGGCAATGGAGCGGAAGGTGTCGCCGCGCCGCGCGTAGAGATAGTAGTTCTTGTTGTAGATGTAGATCATGTGGAGGGGCTGGCCGTCGTGGCGGGAGTCCTTGGTGCGCTGGGTCATGAACTTGTCGTACGACTTGGCCGTGTCGTACTGATAGAGCTTGTAAAGCTGGATGATGTCGATGAGGCGCTGCGCATACTGCGGGTTGGTGGCATAGCCGGCGGCCTTCAGCCCGTGGGCCCATCCCTGATAGTCGGTCAGCTTGAGACGGAAGAGCTGGCGATAGCGCTGGCCTGTGGCGAGGAAGCGCGAGTGGTCCTCGAAGCTCTCGAAGGCGGAGCTGTAGGCGCGGAAGCACTCGTTGCGGGCGTCGTCGTCGCGATGGACGGTGGGCCCTGTCCACGACGTGTGGCACTTGATGCCGAAGTGGTTGTTGCCGCGGCGGGCGAGCTCACTCTGGCCTGCTCCGCTCTCGAGGACGCCCTGAGCGAGGGTGATGGAGGCGGGAATCTTCCACTTGAGCATCTGCTCGATGGCACAGTCGCGATACTGGTCGATGTACTGCTGATAGCGGGCATTCCATACAGACTGTGCGCCGGCGCTGGCTGTGGTCAGCCAGAGGGCTGCGATGAGGATATAATGTCGTGTCGTCATTGTCGTTATGCTGATATCGAGCGCAAAATTACTAAAAAGTCGAGAGCAAAACAAAAGAATTTATTCTTTTTTTGCCGAGACGGAGTAATTTCGCCATCGCAGATAGCAACGTTACAAAAAAACAAAAAGAAAGGACTTGCCATCACGGCAAGCCCCCTCACAATCCTAAACTAAACAAATACTTTATGAATTTTATCGCTCCCTAAGGAGGATTGAGCACGTTTGCGGGTGCAAAGATAGCGACTTTTGCGGAGCTGTGCAATACCTAAAAGTAGGGTTTTTCACTGGAAGACAAAGCGCAGCGACGCATAGAACACGACGGCGAAGACATAGAGAACGAGGAGCGGCGAGGCGGAGGCGACGCCCGCGGCCCACGAACGCACGACATCGGCAAAGGACAGGAAGGCGCGCGAGGCCCGTCCGTAGACAGCGGCGACGGCGATGGTGCAGAGGCAGAACAGCGGCACGAGGGCGCGGCTGAAGGGCGACGGCCAGAGATGGCCCGTAGCGCTGAGGAGCATGGCGTGGGGCACGAAGGCGAGCATGGCGATGAGGGCGAGGCAGACCAGCAGGACGACGGCGGCCATCCGAAGGGCCAGTCGACGACGGGCTGTATGGGTCTGTGGGGCGACGAGACGGCTTCGGCTGACAGTGCCCCAGGCCATAGCCAGGAGAACGAGGCAGCCGAGGAGGGGCGATCCGACGACGTGGGTGAGGGTGGCACAGAACCATCGCACGCCCTCGGCGGAGATGAGGGTGCGCACACTGCCTTCCATCGACGTGGCAGAGAGGAACCACGACAGCAGGGCGAGGACGGCCTGGGCGAGGAGGAGGATGCCGACGAGAAGGGGCAGGAGCCGTTCAGTCTTCATCAGGCTCGAGGTTGTCAAGGTCGAGGATGTGGAGCTCGAGGGCGCGGACGACGAGTCGTGTGGCGTTGACGCCCATGCCGCCGTTGCCGTTGGGGAAGAGTTTCTGGACGAGCTCGTTCTGGCGCTTCTCGAGACTCTTCACGCCAAAGGGCATGCCGCGCAGCTGGGTGATCTGGTCCTTGGTGTAGCCCAGGGCGAGGTGGCGCAGGAAGCGCTCGTCGTACTCGTCGATCTCATAGCCGACGAGGGCTTCCTGCTTGGCTAGGTCGGAGCCGACGCTGTGCATGAAGCGGTCGACAATCTTGCGGAGGATGGGCTCGTTGAAGACGAGTTGCTTGCCTGACATGACGGCGAGGACGTCGCCGCGTGTGAGCAGCTCGCCCGTCTTGAGGATGATGCCGTCAGCACCGGCATCGAGGACGTCGACCCACAGTTTCTCGTTGAGGATCTCGCCCGTGAAGATGAGCACGCGCACCTGAGGGTGCATCTCCTTGGTCTGACGGCAGATCTCGACGCCCACAGTGGTGGAGCCGCCCAGTCCGAGGTCGAGCAGGACGAGGTCGGGCAGCTGCTGCTTGAGCAGTCGCCAATAGGCGGCCTCGGAGTCGGCAGTGCCGATGACTTCAGCCTCGGGTATGTCGTTGCTGATGATGCCGAGCGTGCCCTTGAGTTCGAGGGGCACGTCTTCTACGATGATGACTTTGAATTGGTCCATATTCTTGGTAGGGTTATGATGATTGTAGTAGAGCCGTCGGCAGGATCGACCTCGGCCCGTATGGCGCAGCCACGCCGGTTGGTGGCCTCGCCATGGTCGCGGACGATCTGGCGGCAGAGCAGATAGGGAATGTTCTGGATGGAGGGTGTGAAGAGGGCTGCGGCTTCGGCCTCGCTGAGGTGAAGGCGCGGCATGCTGACACGGCAGACGACGTACTTCTGGTCGCGCGGCTCGTAGCTGACGTCCATCTGGCGCTGGCTCTGGCGCCGCAGGATGTCGAAGAGCTGACGGATGAGCACCTCGTCGCCCAGGATGTCGTGATCGAGGGGCCGCAGGTGGAGCCCCGCGTGCTCTACCTGTCGCTGGGCCTGCTCGCTGAGTATGCCGTAGAGCTCGCGGTAGTAGGCGGCCACCTCGGCCAGCGAGCGCGTATCGCCCTGGTCGAGGAGCTGGCGGATGCGGCTGGGATAATACATCGTCTCGTGCTTGAGCGTCGACAGGCAGTTGTCGAGCACGGCGTTGCTGACGTGGAGGGCTGCCTCGTCGAGGGTTTTGACCTGCAACTCGTCTTCCATGAGCTCGAGCTCGGCGAGGAAGGCCTGCTGGCGGCGGGCGGAGCGGTCGAAACGGGCGAGCAACTGCCAGGCGATGGCAGCGAGCATGGCCAGCAGGAGGACGACGAGCAGAAGGATAGCGATGCGCTTGTCGGCCTCTGACTGCTGCATCTTGCGGCAGTAGGCGGCGAGCCCCGCATCGGCCGACAGCTCCTTAGTCAGCTGCGTGCAGATGCGATTGTTATAGTTATAGAGTTGCCAGCGATGGAGGGCCAGGGCAGCGACGGCACTCTCGTTGCGAATGTCGACGATGAGGTCGTAGTTGGTGTCGACGCCACGATGGAACCACTCTACTTCAGAGGCGACGACGGAAGGGTCGCCCATGGCGGTCATGGTGTCAGCCGGCTGTGCGTCATGCTGCATGAGGTAGTGGATGTTGAGTTGATGGCGGCAGGAATCGGCAAAGAGAAGGGTGCGCTCGTAGGTGCCGTTGATATTGGAGAAATAGGCAGAGTCGGCATAGATGCTGGCGCGGGCCAGCGGCTCCTGGGCCTGGGCACAGGCAGGGCCCAGCATCATCATGGATATGATCAGCTTGGCCACGCCCTTTGGCAATCGGAAGAAGAAGCGGCTCCCCTGCCCTTTCGCGCTCTCGGCCGAAAGGAGGCAGACGGCGAAGATCTGGCTGATCTTGCGATATTTCTCGATGATGCCCTTGCAGTTGAGCAGGCCGAAGCCGTGACCGCCAGCAATCTTGTGGTCGAAGACTCGGCTGAGCGCTTCGGCGTCCATGCCTTCGCCGTCGTCGGCCACGGAGATTTCGACGTAGGCAGGCTGCTCTTCGGCATAGATGCTGACGTGGCCGCCCGCGGGGGTGAACTTGCGGGCATTGTCGGCCAGGGTGTTGAGCATGAAAAGGGTGAGCACACGGTCGGCCTTGACACGTGCGGCTGTGGGACGGACCTTAAGCTCGACACCCTTCATGAGGAAGCTTCGCTGGCCCTTGGCGACGATGTCGAAGAGGTCGTTGAGTGCAAAGGTCTCGATGTGGAGACTGAGTTCACCCTGATGAAGCTGTATCCAGCTGGTGAGGACATCGTTCTGCTCGTTGATCTTGTCAGTCAGCTCGCGGATGTAGTCGACACGAGGGCCGCTCGTCTCGCCCTCGCCAAGGCGGCGGGACTCGTGGATGATGCGGTCGATGAAGGGCGTGATGCTGTTGACGAGCGAGATCTTGGCCCGCTGCTCCAGATGGCGCCGCTGGCCCTGCTCCACCTGCAGGGCCGCAATAGAGAGGCGCTCCTGCAGTTCGTCGCGACGATCGAGGAGCGAGGCGTCGAGCGGACGGCCGGAATGACGGCGACGCCAGACGACGGTGGCCCAGACAAGGAGCAGCAAGGCGGCAATAGCCACGACGACGGCCACGAGCAGACGGTTGAGCTGGGCTGCGCTCTGCTCAAGCTGCCCAGCACGGGCCTCGAGTGAGCGGTCCTGGCGTGTCTGCTCCTGCAGATCGAGGTAGAGGTTGCGGTAGTTGTCGCTGTGGGCCTTGTCGTCAATGGCGGCATAGGCGACGCTGAGCTGCTCATAGATACTGGCCACGAGGTCGGGGGCCTGCATGATGGTTGTGTCGGCCAGGGCCTGGTCGAGATAGCCGAGTGCAGCGGCATAGTCGGACGACGCCAGACAGCAGGAGGCGAGCGTGCGGTAGGCTCCAGCTATCTGATAGACGTCGCCATAGTCACTGAAGAGGCTGAGGGCCCAGTCGGCCAGCCAGATGGGCAGATTGTCGTCGTCGACATCGTTAGGATTGAGAAACTTCATGGCGGGCAGATTGTCGGCGACGAGACGGCGACGATAGTCAGGCATAGCGAGATGCTCGGCCAAGGCCTCAAGCGAGTTGGCCATGAAGTAAGGATAATGGTGTTGCTGGGCGAGAAGGAAGCAGCGCATCAGATGGTCGAACTCGACCTGATTGATCTCTTCCTGCGTGTCAAAAGCCACGATGCCGCCCGAGCCTACATTGTAAAGATAGTTGAGCAGCTGGGCCGTGTCAGCCACTTCATCGACGCGGATATCGAGGGCCTCGGAGGCCTGGCGCTCCAGTCCTACATAATAATAATAGGTGGAGGTGACAATGGCCATCTCCGTTTCGGCATAGTAGAGGCGCTGGCGCTGACGATCATTCAGGTCGTCTGCCTCTTCGCTGAGACGCAACAATGACTGGCGCGCCTTCTCACGAAAGTCGTAGAAGGCACGATTGCGCGACATGCGCTGGCAGAGACGCATGTGCTGGACATGGCCCACAAGGAGTTCCACATGGTTGTCGGTCGTTGCTGACACCTCGTCGAGCAACCGCTCGGCTTCGGCATATTGCATGCGCACCAAGGCCACGAAGGCAAGATTGTTCAATGCCTCGGCCCGTCCGTCGGCATAGCCGTCGGAGAGGGCGAGGGCACGGCGGGCAAGATGCTCCGTGGAGTCGATGTCGCGGTAATGATAGGCATAGGAAAGAGAATTCAGCTTGTCCACCGCTTGCCTATCAACGGACGGTGAACAAGCTGAAAATACTAAAATGAGAAACAGCAGCCTAAGCGCGAGCCTTGGCCACATACCCCAGTGCCTCCTTGCACTTGTCGGTGATGTACTGCCAGTCCTGAGCCTTCACCTTGTCGGAGGGGAACAGCTTCGAGCCCATGCCCACGCAGTAGACGCCGGCCTTGAACCACTTCGTCAGGTTCTCCTCGTCGGGTGAGACGCCACCCGTCACCATGATCTTCGACCATGGCATCGGAGCCTTCAGGCCCTTCACCATGGCGGGGCCTACGACGTCGCCGGGGAACACCTTTGTCAGGTCGCAACCCAGCTCCTGGGCCTTGCCGATCTCAGACACGGTCATGCAGCCGGGGCAGTAGGGAACGAGACGACGGTTGCACACGGGGGCGATGTCAGGATTGAACAGCGGGCCCACAACGAAGCAGGCACCCAGCTGGATATACATAGCTGCCGTAGGTGCGTCGACGACGGAGCCGATGCCGAGTGCCAGTTCGGGGCATTCTTTGTCGGCCCACTTCACCAACTCGCCAAACACCTCCTGGGCGAAGTCACCACGGTTGGTAAACTCGAATGCGCGGACACCGCCGTCATAGCAGGCCTTCACCACATTCTTACACGTCTCAAGATCTTTGTTATAGAAGACGGGCACCATGCCAGTGTCGCCAATCTTCTTCATCACTGCTAATTTGTCAAACTTTGCCATTATTCAATTTATTCTTTATATTCGCGTTTGAAAATAAAAGTACCACACTCGTAAGCTACCAGTTCCCAGCCCTCAAAGCCGAGCTGGTTCAGCCGCTTCTCGACTCCGACAAGACGGCTGATCACCTTGTATTCAAACTGCTTCATAAGCTTAGCGCTGTACGCGTCCGTTAGCATTACCGCCTGCCAGAGCCTCCACCTCGTCAGTGCTGACCAGGTTGAAGTCGCCATTGACAGTGTGCTTCAAGGCTGAGGCAGCCACAGCAAACTCGAGGGCCTCGCCCTGTGTCTTCTTCGTCAGCAGACCGTGGATCAGACCACCAGAGAAGGAGTCGCCGCCACCCACGCGGTCGATGATCGGGTTGATCTCATAGCGCTTCGACTGATAGAACTCCTTGCCGTCGTAGATGAGGGCCTTCCAGCCGTTGAACGTAGCGCTGAACGATTCGCGGAGCGTCGAGACGACATACTTGAATCCGAACTCCTGCATCATCTGGCGGAAGATGCCCTCATAGCCGGCAGCATCGGTCTGACCACCCTCCACGTCGGCATCGGGCTTGAAGCCGAGGCAGAGCTCAGCGTCCTCCTCGTTGCCGATGCAGACGTCGACATACTTCATCAGGGGGCGCATCACGGAGATGGCTTTCTCGCTGGTCCACAGCTTCTTGCGGAAGTTCAGGTCGACGCTGACGCAGACGCCGTGGCGCTTGGCAGCTTCACAGGCCAGACGGGTCAACTCGGCAGCCTTGTCGCTGATGGCGGGGGTGATGCCGCTCCAGTGGAACCACTGGGCACCCTCCATGATCTTGTCGAAGTCGAAGTCTGAGGGATCAGCCTCGGCAATCGAACTATGGGCACGGTCGTAGATCACCTTCGAGGGGCGCATCGATGCACCCGTCTCAGCATAGTAGAGACCCACGCGGTCGCCGCCACGGGCAATGAAGTCGGTGTTGACGCCATAGCGGCGCAGAGCGTTGACGGCAATCTGTCCGATTTCGTGCTTGGGCAGCTTGCTGACGAAATAGGCCTCATGACCATAATTGGCCACGGAGACTGCCACGTTAGCCTCACCACCGCCAGGGATGATGCGGAATGATTCACTCTGAATGAAGCGGTCGTTGCCTTGCGGCGACAGGCGGAGCATGATCTCGCCCAGTGTTACAATTTTTGCCATTGTTCTTAAGATCTATAGATTAAAATTTTTTCGTTTGCGGTACAAAAATACTATTTTTTCCCGAGATGGCGAAATATTCCGGCAAAAAAAGTGACGTAAACGTTTAATCTGACAAAAGTACAACAAAAAAAAGTCCGAACCGCCAGGGCGATTCGGACATCATTTGTTTTATCATGTGTGGACGTCATTTCCACACACTGACGCGTGGTGTTCCACGATGTCAGGGGCATCAGCCGTTCATCGACAGCAGGAACTCCTCGTTGTTGCGGCTCTGCACCAGGCGGTCGCGGAGCGTGTTCATGGCCTCGATGGGGTTCATCTCGGCAATGAACTTGCGGACGATCCACATGCGGTTGAGCGTCGTGGTGTCCTGCAGAAGGTCGTCGCGACGTGTGGACGACTGCACAAGGTTGAGCGAGGGGAAGATGCGCTTGTTGGAGAGCATACGGTCGAGTTGGATCTCGGAGTTGCCCGTACCCTTGAATTCCTCGAAGATGACCTCGTCCATCTTGGAGCCCGTGTCGACCAGGGCTGTGGCGATGATGGTCAGCGAGCCACCGCCCTCGATGTTACGTGCAGCGCCGAAGAAGCGTTTGGGCTTCTGCAGGGCGTTGGCGTCGACACCGCCGGTGAGCACTTTACCGCTGGCAGGCGACACCGTATTATATGCACGCGCAAGACGCGTGATGGAGTCAAGGAAGATGACCACGTCGTGGCCGCACTCGACCATGCGCTTAGCTTTCTCGAGCACGATGCCTGCAATCTTGACATGGCGGTCGGCAGGCTCGTCGAAGGTCGAGGCGATGACCTCGGCATTAACGGTTCGGCTCATGTCGGTGACCTCCTCAGGGCGCTCGTCGATGAGGAGCATCATGATATAAGCTTCGGGATGGTTGGCCGCGATGGCGTTGGCGATGTCCTTCATGAGGATGGTCTTACCTGTCTTTGGCTGGGCGACGATGAGTGCGCGCTGGCCCTTGCCGATGGGGGCAAAGAGGTCGACGATGCGCGTCGAGGGGTTGGTCGTCGCGGGGTCGCCGCAGAGGTTGAACTTCTCCTCAGGGAAGAGCGGCGTCAGATGTTCGAAGGAGACGCGGTCGCGCACCTCGGCGGGGTCGCGTCCGTTGATCATGCTGACTGTCGAGAGAGCAAAATACTTCTCGTTGTCGTGAGGCGGACGGACGGTGCAGTCGACGACGTCGCCCGTCTTCAAGCCATATTTCTTGATCTGCTGGGGCGAGACATAGATATCGTCGGGCGACGACAGGTAGTTATAGTCGCTGGAGCGTAAGAAGCCATAGCCGTCCTGCAGCACCTCGAGCACGCCGTTGGCCGTGATGAGGTCGGCGAAGTCGAAACGTTCGGCGACGGGAGCAACCCGCTGGTTGTTCATCGGCATGGGCTGATATGCGGGCTCCGCCGGCTGAACTATGGGGCGGTCGAACATGTCGAGCGTGGGGATGGCGCCCTGATCCTCAATAGGCAGGTCGACCAGGGGGATGAAGTCGGTGCCGTCGCCGGGATCGCCCTCCCAGACGCCATCAGTCATGTCGGGCTGCTCTTGATTGTGCAGGGCCATGTGTTCCTGAAGTTGTTCAAGCAGGTTCTGGTCGGGGGCCTCGCTGAGGGCGTCGTCATTCTCGATGTCGGCCTCAGGCACGAAGTCGGCAGCCTCGGCCTCGGGCACGTCAGGCTCACTGAGAGGCTGTTCGCCGGCGGATTCTGCTGTAGCAGCGGCTTCGGCTTCGGCTTTGGCGGCCTCGGCAGCTGCGATGGCGGCCAGCTCGGCCTTCGACTTGCGCCCACGGCGCTTGGGGGCAGCGGGCTGTGGAGCCTCAACGGGTTCTGCCTCAGCATCCGGTGCTTCAGGCTGCGGTGCAGCGACGGGCATGTCGCTGAAGAGCGATGGTGCCTCTACGGCTTTCACTTTCTGGTTCTTCACGTCGAAGTTTTCGCCTTCTTTTCCGTTAACGGTGTAGACCTTGTCTGTGTCTTTCTTTGTGATACGCTTACGTTTAGGCTTGGCTGCCCCGCCATTGGCGGCACTCTCTGCAGCGCGGTCAAGAATGTCGTATATCACTTTATCCAGCTCATCATCCTGAGACACCTTCACGCCCAATTCTTCGGCAATAGCCATCAGCTGGGGTATCTCCATCTGTTGAAGTTGTTCTTTTGTATACATACTCTGATAGTACTGATATTATTTCTAAATGGAATGTGAATTTGAGAAAGAAACGCTTCGCGAATGGAAACGTTATTCGGAAATCGGCGGCAAAGGTACAATTTTTTTCCGACACCTGCAAACTTTTCAATAAAAAAATCGTAACTTTGCAGGGCAATTATGGAAAAGATTATTCTGGGCATCGACCCAGGCACGAATATCATGGGCTACGGCGTGTTGCGCGTCTGCGACGGCAAAGCCCACATGGTGACGATGGGCATCATCGACCTGCGCAAGTTCGGCGACGGCTACCTGAAGCTGGGGCACATCTTCGAACGCGTCACTGGTATCATCGACGCCTACCTGCCCGACGAGTTGGCCATTGAGGCGCCCTTCTTCGGAAAGAACGTCCAGTCGATGCTGAAGCTGGGGCGGGCTCAGGGTGTTGCCATCGCTGCCGCCATCCATCACGGTGTGCCCATCCACGAGTATGCGCCGATGAAGATCAAGATGGCCCTGACGGGCAACGGGTCGGCCTCGAAGGAGCAGGTGGCCGGCATGCTGCAGCGCTTGCTGAAGCTGGACGCCGCAGAGATGGGCAAGTTCATGGATGCCACTGATGCGCTGGCCGCTGCCTACTGCCATTATCTGCAGATGGGACGCCCCGAGAGCGACGCCCCCCACTATCGCGGATGGAAAGACTTCGTGGTGAAGAATCAGCAGCGGGTCAAGAAATGAATTTTCAACCACGAATTAAACGCTCGAATCCCCCACTCTATTTTTTAACCACGAATAATACGAATTTCACGAATTGGCTGCGCACAGATGATTCATCCGAAAAGCAAACAATTCGTGAAATCAGATGATAATTCGTTAAAATAGAAATAATTCGTTTAATTCGTGTAATTCGTTGTTTCTAAAGAAAACAGGGAAAGCACCGCGCTTACATGTTCAGTTCGCGTAGTAGCTCGCTCATGCGCTGGCGGGTGGTGATGCGGGTTGGCACGAGGGGCAGTCGCAGCACGTTCTCTATGAAGCCCATCTCGTGGAGCATCGCCTTCACCCCGGCGGGATTGCCGTCGACGAAGAGGAGCGAGAAGAGGTCAGTGAAGCGATGGTGGATCTTGCGTGCAGGGTCATATTCGCCCCGCATCTGCAGACGTATCATCTTCGAGAACTCCTTCGGCAGGGCATTGCCGATGACAGAGATGACACCCACGGCGCCGCACGAGATCATGGGGAACGTCAGGGCGTCGTCGCCTGAAATGACGTCGAAGTCCTGCGGCTTGTTCTTGATGATTTCGTCCACCTGCTCCAGGTTACCGCTCGCCTCCTTGATGGCCACGATGTTGCGGCAGTCGCGAGCCAGCCGGACGGTGGTCTCTGCCTTCAGGTTGACGCCCGTACGCCCTGGCACGTTATAGAGCACCACAGGCAGCTCCGTAGCGGCGGCGATGGCCTTAAAATGCTGGTAAAGCCCCTCTTGCGACGGCTTATTATAATAAGGACAGACGCTCAGGATGCCGTCGATGCCCTTGAAGTCGCCAGTTCTCAGCTCCTCGACGACGGCAGCCGTGTTGTAGCCGCCGCACCCCATCAGGATGGGCACCCGGGCCTGCACTTTGTCCACCACCAGATTCTTGATCTTCAGCCGTTCGTCGGCCGTCAGCGTGGGCGTCTCGCCCGTCGTGGCCAGGATGCAGAAGAAATCGGCCCCATTCTCCAGCTGATAGTCCACCAGCCGGAGAATGGCGTCGTAGTCGACTTGTCCGTCCTGTTTGAAAGGGGTGACAAGGGCGATGCCCAAGCCTTTGAAAATGTTGTATACCATAGATAAGGGTTATCCGTTTTTGCGCTGCAAAGATACGATATTTTCTTCACAACGCCAAATGTTTTGACGGAAAAACGCCTGCCGCCCTGCTGCCCCGGCCTTAGCCGAAGTAGTCTATCTGCATGGCGCGGCGCACCTCGCTCATCGTTTGGGCAGCCACCTCGCGGGCCTGCTCAGTGCCCTTCCTCAGGATGTTATAGATTTCCGGGATGTCCTTCTCCAGTTCAGCCCGGCGCTGTCGCATGGGCTCGAGGAACTGGTTGAGGATCTCGTTGAGGAACTTCTTGCACTTCATGTCGCCCAGTCCGCCGCGGCGGTAGTGGTCCTTCAGTTCGTCGAGGTTCTGATAATCGGGCCAGAAGTTCTTGAAGTCGTCGTCCGTGGCGAAGGCGTCGAGATAGGTGAAGACCGCGTTACCCTCTACGTGGCCCGGGTCGTTGAGGTTGACGTGCAGGGGGTCGGTGTACATCGAGCGCACCTTCTGCCAGACGTCGTCCTTCGAGTCGGAGAGGTAGATGCAGTTGCCGAGCGACTTCGACATCTTCTCCTTGCCGTCAGTGCCGGGCAGTCGGCGTGCCGTCAGGTTCTCGGGCAGCATGATCTGCGGCTCGACGAGCACGGGGCCGTAGGTGTTGTTGAAACGGCCGACCAGCTCGCGCGTCACCTCGAGCATCGGCTCCTGATCCTCGCCGGCAGGCACCGTCGTAGCCTTGAACAGCGTGATGTCGGCAGCCTGACTGACAGGGTAGCAGAAGAATCCGAGGGGGATGCTCTCACCCTCGAAGCCTCGCATCTTGATCTCGGTCTTCACCGTCGGGTTGCGCTGCACGCGCGAGACGCTGACGAGGTTCATCAGGTAGGTGGTCAGCTCGGCCAGCTCGGGAATCTGGCTCTGAATGAAGAGCGTCGTCTTCTGTGGGTCGAGTCCGGCAGAGAGCCAGTCAAGGGCCACCTGAGTGACGCTGTTGCGAATCTTCTCGGGGTTGTCGGCATTGTCGGTCAGAGCCTGCACGTCGGCCATGAAGACGAACATGCGGTCGTAGTCGCCAGCGTTCTGCAGCTCCACGCGGCGTCGGAGCGAGCCCACGTAGTGGCCCAGATGGAGTTTACCAGTAGGACGGTCGCCCGTCAGGATTACTTTTCCCATACGATATGCTTGTTTCTTATTGTATATTTAATAAAAGGTGGTGCAAAGGTAATCATTATTTCTGAGATAACGGAAGGAATCGGCCGGAAATGTTTCTTCCTGCACACCAAAGCGACGAGAAATCATGAAAAATCAGCGCCCGACGCTGAGGCAGAACCGCTCGCCCTCCTGGAAGCCTTCCTCATAGAGCCGCTCCAGCTTCTTAGGGTCGCGGCAGATGCGGTCGACCTCCATGGGGCGCTGTGGGCGGATGACGACCACCTCGCCCCACTGCTCCATACGCTCTATGAGGTCGAGCTGCTGATTGTATGCCTCGACGCGATGGCTCAGGGCCACGCGCAGGCGTGGATAGCGCTTGTAGACCATGCGTGGAATCTTGACGTCGTGCTCCGAGGAGCGGAATCCCTTGTTGCGCGTCATGACTACCACGTTGAAAGGGTGGCCAGTCTCGATGGCCCGCTGGACAGGGATGGAGTCGACGATGCCGCCGTCGAGCATGGGCGTGCCGTCGACCATCGTGACCTGGCTGACGTAGGGCAGCGAGCTGCTGGCCTTGACGATGGCCATCATGCGCTGGCGGTCGTGCTTCTCCTCGAGGTATTCGGCGCGGCCGGTGAGGCAGTTGGTCGTGACCATCTCGAACGTGGCAGGATTCTGTCCGTAGGTCTCATAGTCGAAGGGTGCAATCTCGTTGGGCAGTCGCTCGTAGAGGATGTTGGGGTCGAAGATGCTGCCCTTGGTGAGCAGGCTCTTCAGCGAGATGTAGCCATACTTCTCGAGGGCATCGATGTTTGAGTAGCGGGCGCGCCGCGGCTGGCGGCTGATGTAGGACATGCCGTTGCAGGCGCCGGCGGAGACGGCCACGACATAGCCGAAGTAGAGTTCGTGCTTCATCATCGCATCGAGCACGCCGCTGGTGAAGACGCCTCGCATGCCGCCGCCTTCGAGCACCAGTCCCGTATTTGGTTCCAATCTGTCCATACGAAAAGAAATGCCTGTTTCGGACGTGCAAAGTTACTACATTTTTCCGTTTGCACGGCGAAACAGGCTGGCGGATTATCCTTTTTTAACTACCGGATGAACAAGAGTTCGCGATACTTCGGCAACGGCCACTGCCCGTCGTCGACGATGAGCTCGAGTTTGTCGATCTCATACCTGATAGGTTCGAACTTGGGCACGACGGTGTCATGGTAGGCGATCGCCTTCTGATGTTCGTCGCTGATCTGGTTGGCCTGTTTACGGGCCTCGACGAGTTCGTCGACCAGACGCTCGATGGCCGACGTGCGCTGGGCTATCTCCTCAATGAGCTTGATGTTGCGCTCCGAGAGCAGCGCGGCCCGTCCTGTAGGGAAGACGGCGGCCACGCTGCTGACATTCTTCAGCAGCTGCGACTGATAGCGTGTGGCCACGGGGATGATGTGGTTCATCGACAGGTCGCCCAGGACGCGGGCCTCGATCTGTATTTTCTTCGTATAGGTTTCCCACTTCACTTCGTTGCGGGCCTCGAGTTCCTTGCGGGTCATGACGCCCATGCGCTCGAACATCCGGATGCTCTCGGGGGCCAGGTAGCGCTCGAAGATCCTGGGGCACGACGTCTCGACGTCGAGTCCGCGGCTCTCGGCCTCAGCTACCCACTCGTCTGAGTAGCCGTTGCCGTCGAAGCGGATGGGCCGGCAGATGCGTATGTCCTCGCGGAGCACGTCGACGATGGCGTGGAACTTGGCCGTATGCCCCGTGCCCTCGGCGTATTCCGGCCATGAGGTATAGCTGGCAATGCGGTCGTCGACACGCTGTCGGAAGTCCGTCAAAGCCTCGGCGACGGCTGTGTTGAGGGCTATCATGGCCGAGGCGCAGTTAGCCTCGGAGCCCACGGCGCGGAACTCGAAGCGGTTACCGGTGAAAGCAAAGGGCGACGTGCGGTTGCGGTCGGTGTTGTCGATGAAGAGTTCGGGAATCTCGGGGATGTCCATCTTCAGCCCTTGCTTGCCGGCCATGACGAGGATGTCGGAGACGTCGGCCTTCTCGATGTGGTCGAGGAGTTCAGACACCTGTTTGCCGAGGAACGACGAGATGATGGCTGGCGGCGCCTCGTTGGCCCCCAGCCTATGAGCGTTCGATGCCGACATGATGCTGGCCTTGAGCAGTCCGTTGTGGCGCCATACGCCCATCAGCGTCTCGACGATGAAGACAGCGAAGCGCAGGTTCTCAGTGGCCGCCGCGCTCTTGTCGGCCGACGTTCTGCCCGGGGCATGGAGCAGTACGCCCGTGTCGGTCGACAGGCTCCAGTTGTTGTGCTTGCCCGAGCCGTTGATGCCGGCGAAGGGCTTCTCGTGGAGCAGCGCCCGGAAGCCATGCTTGCGGGCCACACGCCTCATGAGCGACATGAGCAGCATGTTGTGGTCGACGGCCAGGTTGCACTCCTCGAAGATGGGGGCCACCTCAAACTGGTTGGGCGCCACCTCGTTGTGGCGTGTCTTGCAGGGGATGCCGAGTTCCAAGGCCTGGATTTCAAGGTCCTTCATGAAGGCCGCCACCCGCTCCGGAATGGCTCCGAAGTAGTGGTCGTCCATCTGCTGGTTCTTGGCCGAGTCGTGGCCCATCATGGTGCGGCCCGTCAGCATCAGGTCGGGGCGGGCTGAGTAGAGGCCCTCGTCGACGAGGAAATACTCCTGCTCCCACCCCAGGTTGGCCACTACCTTCTTCACCTCTGGATAGAAGTAGTGGCAGACGTCGGTGGCCGCCTGGCTGACAGCCTTGAGAGCCCGCAGCAGCGGAGCCTTATAGTCGAGCGACTCGCCGCTATAGGATATAAAGACTGTAGGGATGCAGAGCGTGTCGTCGATGATAAAGACGGGGCTGGTGGGGTCCCAGGCCGAATAGCCGCGGGCCTCGAACGTGGAGCGGATGCCGCCGCTGGGAAAGCTGGAGGCGTCAGGCTCCTGCTGAACGAGCAGCTTGCCGCTGAACTCCTCGACCATTCCGCCCTTCCCGATTCCCGACGTTCCGTCGCCTACCCGTAGCCTTTCATGTTCGATGAACGCGTCGTGCTTCTCGGCCGTACCTTCGGTCAGGGGCTGAAACCAGTGGGTGTAGTGCGTGGCGCCCATCTCCTGCGCCCACTGCTTCATGCCGGCAGCCACCTGGTCGGCCACGTCGCGGTCGAGCCGGGCGCCGCGGTCGATGACGTCGACCATCTTGGCATAGACATCCTTCGGCAGATACTTGTACATTTTCTTGCGGTTGAAGACCTTTTTGCCGAAGTAATCACAAGGTCTCTCCACCGGTGCACTGACGTCGAGCGGCTTCTTTGCGAAAGCCTCGCCGACGACCTGAAATCTTAAGTTTGACATATTGCTAACGTTTTTAATGATGGATGTTTATTGCTTACTGAGACTGGCATGGACACGGGCAGCAGTCTGAATGCCGCTGGCCATGGCCCTGACAACAAGACTGGCACCGCTGGCGGCATCGCCGCAGACGAAGACGTTCTCGGGATACGCTGGAAGGTCAGGCTTTAGAAATCCCATGGCCAACAGCACGAGTTCTGCTTTCAGCACTTCAGGCTCACCCTTGGCTACCATCTTCGGACGCCCCCCGTCAGGATTCGGCTGCCAGTCGATTTCCTGCACGCGGACACCCGTCAGTCTGCCGTCCTTACCGATAAACTCCAGCGTGTTGATGTTCCAACGGCGGGTGCAGCCTTCCTCGTGGCTACTTGTGGTCTTCAGTGTGCGCGGATAGTTGGGCCAGGGGTTCAGCGGATCGACGAGCCCCTCAACGGGTTTGGGCATGATTTCAATCTGCGTGACACTCCTGCAGCCCTGTCGGTGGGCCGTGCCGATGCAGTCGCTGCCCGTGTCGCCGCCACCAATGACCAGCACGTCTTTGCCTTTGGCCGTGATGCGCTCCTCCTTGCTGTATTCGGCACCGGCCAGTACGCGGTTCTGCTGCGAGAGCAGTTCGAGAGCGAAGTGAACCCCCTTCAGCTCGCGGCCGGGGATGCTGAGGTCGCGGGCTGTCGGTGTGCCGGTGGCAACGACGACGGCGTCGTATTGACCTCTTAGCTGCAATGATACGGCATTATACTCGACAGCCTCACCGTAGTGGAACTCGATGCCTTCCTGCTCCATGAGCCGGATGCGGCGGTCGATGATGGCCTTGTTGAGTTTGAAGTTGGGGATGCCATAACGCAACAAGCCACCTGCGGCTTCGTTCTTGTCGAAGACGTTGACGCTGTAGCCCATTTGGTTGAGGGCGTCGGCAGCAGCCAGACCGGCGGGCCCGGCACCGATGACAGCGACGCTCTTACCGTTACGGACAGGCAACCGTGGCTGAATATAACCCTCGCGGAAGGCGCCTTCGGTGATGGCGGCCTCGTTCTCGCGGTTGGTCGTGGGCTCATGGTTGTAAAGATTCAGCACGCAAGCCTTCTCGCACAGGGCCGGACAGATGCGCCCCGTGAACTCTGGGAAGGGGTTCGTCGCATTGAGCAGTCTGTAAGCCAGTTCCCATTCTCCTTTGTAGAGCGCGTCGTTCCACTCAGGCGGTTTATTGCCTAATGGACAAGCCCAATGGCAGAATGGGACGCCGCAATCCATGCAGCGTGATGCCTGCAACTTGCGTTCGCGGGTGTTCAGTGTCTGTTCCACCTCACCGAAGTCGTGAATTCTATCATGAATCGGACGATAGCCGGCCTCCTGCCGGTGTATCTCCAAGAATGCTTTCGGATTTCCCATCATCAATAATCTCTTTGCATGTCAGCTATTTTCTGTTTCAGTTTGTTCATCTGTTCCTCCTGCAAGACCCGCTTATACTCGATGGGGACGACTTGAATGAAGTCTTCTATGTAGTGCTGCCAGTCATCGAGCATCTGCCGGGCCAGCTTAGAGCCGGTGTAGAGGTAGTGCTGGCGGACGAGTTCATGCAGCTCCTTTCGCGCAACACTATCTTCCACGAGGTTAATCTCCACCATATCCATATTGCAGAAGTAGTCGAACCTGTGGTGCTTGTCCCAGACATAGGCCACGCCGCCCGACATGCCCGCGGCGAAGTTGCGGCCCGTCTCGCCCAGCACGACCACACGTCCGCCCGTCATGTACTCGCAGCAGTGGTCGCCGGCACCCTCGACGACGGCAATAGCGCCACTGTTGCGCACCCCGAAACGCTCACCCACCCTGCCGTTGATGTAGAGCTGGCCGCTCGTGGCGCCGTAGAGGCCTGTATTACCGGCGATGATATTGTCCTCCGCAGCATAGTTCACGCGTGTCGGCGGCAGGATGGCGATGCGGCCGCCGCTGAGCCCTTTGGCAAAGTAGTCATTGGTCTCGCCCTCGAGTTTGAAGCTGATGCCATGTTCGAGGAATGCTCCGAACGACTGTCCGGCCGCCCCTTTGAACTTGACGCTGATGGTGTCGTCAGGCAGACCCGCCAGACCGTAGTGCTTGGCTATCACGCCTGAGAGCATAGCCCCTACGGCGCGGTCGGTATTCCTGATTGCGTAGTCGAGGCAGACCTCCTCGCCGCTCTCTAACGACTTCGCTGCAGCGGCAATCATCTGCTGGTCGAGCACAGCGTCCTGCATACCGAGGGGAACGCTGGGACGACGGATGTCGCCAGTAAAATGCAGCGTGCCCTCCTCCTTGTGCAAGAGCCGTCTGAAGTCGAGCACCGAATCTTTCGCCTCAATGAGCTCCGTATGACCGACGATGTCGTTCAGACGCCTGGCTCCCATCTCGGCGAGGTATTCGCGCACCTCCTGAGCCAGGAATGTGAAATAGTTCACCAGATACTGATGCCGACCCATAAAATGCCGACGCAGTTCGGGATCCTGCGTAGCCACGCCCATCGGACAGGTGTTCAGATTGCACTTGCGCATCATCACACAGCCCAAGACAATCAAGGCAGCCGTGCCGAACCCAAACTCCTCTGCACCAAGGAGAGCCATCAACACCACGTCGCGACCCGTCTTCAGTTGGCCATCCACCTGCAGACGGACATTGCCTCGCAGACCATTGCGGACGAGCGTCTGCTGCGTCTCGCTCAGCCCTATCTCGGGCGAGATGCCGGCAAAGCGCATGCTCGAAGCAGGCGAAGCCCCCGTGCCGCCCTCAGCACCGGAGATGACGATGAGGTCGGCCTTGGCCTTCGCCACACCGGCTGCGATGGTTCCCACGCCGCTCTCGGCCACGAGTTTCACCGAGACGGCAGCCGTCGGGTTGACATTCTTCAGGTCGAAGATGAGCTGCGCCAAGTCCTCAATCGAATAAATATCATGATGCGGCGGCGGCGAGATGAGACTGATGCCAGGAATCGAGTGGCGTGTCTTGGCAATCACCTCGTTCACCTTGAAGCCAGGCAGTTGGCCGCCCTCGCCCGGCTTAGCGCCTTGTGCCACCTTTATCTGAATCTCCTCAGCGTTGACCAGATATTCCGTGGTCACGCCGAAGCGTCCGCTGGCCACCTGCTTTGTCTTGCTCGAGAGCGAGACGCCGTCGACCGCCGAATGGAAACGCTCGGCATCCTCGCCACCCTCGCCGGTGTTGCTGCGTGCCCCCAGCTCGTTCATTGCCAGGCAGATGGTCTCATGGGCCTCCTTACTAAGCGCACCGAACGACATGGCACCGGCCACGAAATGTTTCACGATCTTGCTGACAGGCTCCACCTCGTCAATGCTGATGGGCTGACGCTTGAATCCGAGGAAGTCGCGGATGAAAATCGCAGACGCTCTCCCGTCAGCCAGTCGGCTAAACTCCTTGAACTTCATATAGTTGCCCGTCCGGCAAGCCAACTGTAGCGTGGCAATGACTTCGGGTGTCCAGGCATGGCGTATGCCGTCCTTGCGCCATCGGAACAGCCCCTGGTTCGGCAGGCAGGTCTTGCTGCCCACGTTATTTTCACGACAATCGGGACCATAGGCGGCCTGATGTCTTGCGATGGCGTCGGCAGCAATCTTCTCCAGACCGATGCCGCCCACGGTGCTCACCTCCGTACCGAAGTACGTCTTGAGCAGCGTCTCCGAGAGTCCGATGCTCTCGAATATCTTTGCGCCGCGATAGGAACGGATGGTCGAGATGCCCATCTTTGCCATGATTTTGAAGAGTCCTTTCTTCACAGCCTTGACGTAGTTTCCCTCAGCCGTAGCATAGTCCTCCTGTATTTTATGGCGTTTCACTAAGTCGTCCAGGATGGCAAAGGTCATGTATGGGCACAGGGCGGAGGCGCCGTAGCCTAAGAGCAGGGCTGCGTGCATGGTCTCACGAATCTCGCCGCTTTCGACGATGAGGGCGGTCTGCACGCGCTTGCCGACCGAAATCAGGTAGTGATGGACGGCCGAGACGGCGAGCAGCGAGGGGATGAAGGCCCACCCTGCCCCATCCTCCAGTGGGATGCTTCCAGTTTCCTTATCCGTTAAGATAATATAGTTATAACCATCGTCCACAGCTTGCTCGGCATCCTTACAGAGTTTGTCGATTGCCATCCGCAAGTTTTCACCCGCTTGTTGGTAATCAGACTCTCCTCCCTTTGGGAGCGGTTGAGGGTAGGCCAATCTCAGTTTTATCGTATTAAACCCCTTATAGCGGATATTACAGAGAATGTCCAGCTGCGTGTTGTTCAGGATGGGATGCGGCAGTCGCACCATCTTGCAGTTCGACTCATCAGGCGTCAGAATGCCGGAGCCCACGCGCCCGATATACTCCGTCAGACTCATCACCAGCTCCTCGCGGATGGCATCGATGGCGGGGTTAGTGACTTGTGCAAACTGCTGGCGGAAATAATTGAAGAAGACCTGCGGTCGGTCGGAGAGTACGCTGAGCGGCGTGTCGTTGCCCATCGACGCCGTCGGTTCCTGTCCGCTCACGGCCATCGGAATAATGGTCGATTCGATGTCCTCGGTCCCGTAGCCGAACAGGATTTCCTTCTGCAGGAGATGGTCGACGCCGTTCTCTACGTGCCGCCCCGACTTCAGTTTCTCGAGCTGGATGCAGTTGGTCGACAGCCATTGACGGTAGGGGTGCCCGGCAGCCAGTTGCTGTTTGATTTCGCCATCGTAGTAGATGCGCCCCTCCTGCGTGTCGATGAGCAGTATCTTGCCTGGCTGCAGACGTCCCTTCTCGGCAATGTCTGTCGGGTCGAAGTCGATGACACCCACCTCGGATGCCACGATCATCGTGTCGCTCTTGGTGATGGTGTAGCGGGCTGGCCGCAGACCGTTGCGGTCGAGCATGCCGCCGGCAAAGCGTCCGTCGCTGAACAACAGGGCCGCTGGGCCGTCCCATGGTTCCATCAGGATGGAATGATATTCGTAGAAAGCCTTCAGGTCTTCCGGGATGGGATTCTTGTCGTTAAAGCTCTCAGGCACCAGCACCGACATGGCGTGAGGCAGCGACAGTCCCGACATGACCAGAAACTCCAGTACATTGTCGAGCGAGGCCGAGTCGGATATGCCCGGCTGCACGATGGGCGAGAGGGCCCCCACGTCGCCGAGAGCACCGCCCGAGAGCACCGACTCACGAGCCTGCATCCATCCGCGGTTGCCGCGAATGGTGTTGATCTCGCCGTTGTGGGCGAGCAGTCTGAAAGGCTGTGCCAGCGACCACGTAGGGAATGTGTTGGTTGAGAATCGCGAATGCACCAGGGCCAGACCGCTCGTAAAGTAAGGGTTGGTCAGGTCGGGGAAGTACTGTCGCACCTGCATCGACGACAGCATGCCCTTGTAGACGATGCTGGTGTTGCTCAGCGAGCAGATGTAGAAGTCCTTGTTGTCGATGCGTTTCTCGATTCGTTTTCTTATTATATATAATGTACGGGCGAACGACTCCAGCTTATCGTCAGACACACCCGTGACAAACATCTGCTTGATGGCAGGTTCGGTCGCGTGGGCCCGCTCGCCCAGACAGTCTCCTTTGGTGGGCACCGTGCGCAGGTGCATCAGTTGCAAGCCCTCGCGCTCCGTCTCCTCTATCATCACCGAAAGAATCTCCTGCTGCGCCTTCACGTCCTTGGGCAGGAATACCAGCCCCGTGCCATATTTACCCTTTTCGGGCACGGGGATGCCCTGCAGCAGGATGAACTCGTGGGGAATCTGCAGCATGATGCCGGCACCGTCGCCGTCGCGGCCCACCTCAGCCCCCCGATGGCGCATATTTTCCAGCACGCGCAGTGCGTCGTCCACCAACTGGTGGCTTTTGTTTCCGTGAATATTGACAATCATGCCCACGCCGCACGCGTCGTGCTCGTAAGCCTCCTGATAGAGCCCTCGTGTTGGCTGGCAAGGCTCATCGGCTGTTCTTTTTACCTTATTCATATTATCCCAAATTATGGGGCGACTGCCCGTTCACTCTTTTCGGATGCAAAGTTAGTGCATTTTGTCGATTGGCCTTCCGATATTGTGTCAGTTTTAATCAGAAACGCCAATCAAACTATCAATTAGAAACTAATTCGACGTTAATACTTACAAATTATAACTAATAAGCATCAAAATATTCCATTTTGTTACAACCCTCCATTCCAATAGATTAAAAAGAAAGCAATATTCCGCCGTTTCCGACAAATTGTCGTACCTTTGCCGCCGAAAGCTTTCAGAATGTAACGACAGTGTATTAATTAAGGTAAAAAGGTATGAAAAGGATAGAAGCCATCATCCGCAAGACCAAGTTCGAGGATGTGAAGGAAGCCTTGCTGCAATCGGACATCAACTGGTTTGAGTATCACAACGTCCACGGCATCGGACAGAGCCGCGAGGAGCGCATCTACCGTGGCGTGCAGTATTCCACCGACGTTATTGAACGCGTGGCGCTGACCATCGTTTGCCGCGACCAGTTCGTCGACCCGACAGTGAAGGTCATTCTGGAAGTGGCCCGAACAGGCGAGATTGGCGACGGACGCATATTTGTGAGCGACATCATCGACACATGGTCCATCCGAACCGGTGAGCATGGTGACATTGTTTTAAGAGATAAAAAATAAAAAGATTTTTCGGTATGGATAACTTATCACTTGATACCGTATGGATGCTATTGGCAGCCATGCTCGTTTTCTGGATGCAGCCCGGTTTTGCGCTCTGTGAAGCAGGATTTACGCGGTCGAAGAACACGGCCAACATCCTGATGAAGAACCTCGTCGACTTCATGTTCGGCTCCCTGCTGTTCTTCTTTATTGGTTTTGGATTCATGTTCGGCTCCGGCGGGGCCGGCTTCATCGGGGCACCCAACTGGGGCGACCTGAGTTTCTACAGCGGCGACCTGCCCGTTGAGGGCTTCCTGATGTTCGAGACGGTCTTCTGTGCCACATCGGCCACGATTGTCAGTGGTGCCATGGCCGAGCGCACCAAGTTCTCAATGTATCTCGTCTACAGTGCGGCCATCTCGCTGTTTATCTACCCCATTGAGGGCCATTGGACGTGGGGCGGCGGCTGGCTCTGCGACGATGCTGCCAACGGGTTCATGATGCAGACGTTCGGCGATGTGTTCCACGACTTTGCCGGTTCGGCCATCGTCCACAGCGTGGGCGGCGTGCTGGCCCTCATCGGTGCCCTGGCCCTCGGGCCACGCATCGGCAAGTACAGCAGCGAGGGCAAGAGCCGGGCTATTCCCGGCCACAATCTGATGCTGGCCTCGCTGGGTGTGTTCATCCTCTGGCTCGGCTGGTTCGGCTTCAACCCCGGTTCACAGCTGGCAGCCTCGGGTGAGGCGAATCGCTCAGCCATTTCGCACGTCTTCCTGACCACCAACCTCGCCGCTGCAAGCGGAGGCGTGGCCACGCTGTTCCTCACGTGGATGAAGTACGGCAAGCCGTCGCTCTCGCTGACCCTCAACGGCGTGCTGGCCGGTCTGGTGGGCATCACCGCCGGCTGCGACCTCGTGTCGCCCCTCGGGGCGGTCGTCATCGGACTGGTCTGCGGCGTGGCGCTCGTCTATAGCATCGAGTTCATCGACCATCGCCTGCATATCGACGACCCGGTCGGTGCCAGCAGCGTTCATGGTGTCTGCGGCATCCTCGGCACACTCATGACGGGTCTGTTCGCGGTCGACAACGGAGTCTTCTACGGCCACGGCTGGGGCTTCTTCGGAGCCGAGCTGTTCGGCATCCTCGTCATCGACCTCTGGGCTGCCGCCTGCGGTTTTGCCCTGTTCTTCGGCATCAAGCGACTGCATGGGCTGCGCGTCGGAGCCCGCATCGAGGAGGAAGGTCTCGACATTTATGAGCACGGAGAGAGCTGCTATAATTAAAATGCAAGAATGCAAGAATGTAAGAATGCAATGATGAAAAAGACAGTATTGTTTGCCATGGGTCTGGTCGCCGTCGCGACCACCCATGCACAGAACACCATAGAATCCACCGTCAGCGCCGACGTCGTGAGCAAATACGTCTGGCGCGGCCTGGAGTTAGGCCATGCTGCCGTCCAGCCTACGTTAGGCATCAGCTACAAGGGCTTCAGCCTCACGGGCTGGGGCAGCCTGGGCATCACCGATGCCAGCGACTCCGAGGAACTGGATCTCACGGCCACCTACACCGTCGGCGGCCTGACCGTCGGCATCACCGACTACTGGTTTAATACGCCTGAGACGCGCTATTTCCTCTACGATGCCCGCCGCACGAGCCACGTGTTTGAGGCGGGCGTCGGATATGACTTCGGTCTGCTCTCAGCTCATTGGTACACCAACTTTGCCGGCAACGACGGCGTCAACAAGAACGGCGACCGCGCCTACAGCAGCTACGTTGAGATAGTTGTCCCCTTCCGCCTCGGCGGTGCAGACTGGACTGCTCAGGCCGGTGCCGTTCCTTTTGCCACGACGTCGTATGAGGCCAATGGCTTCGCCGTGACCAACCTTTCGCTGCGGGCCACGAAGATCATCGACATCACCAAGACATTCTCGCTGCCTCTCTTTGCCGGCATCACGGCCAATCCGTGTGCGCAAAAGGCCTATTTCGTTTTCGGTTTAACCCTGCAACCATAAACAGCTATGTGCGGAATCATCGGCATTTTTAATGTGAAGCAACAATCGCCGGAACTGCGCCAGAAGGCCCTGCGGATGAGTCAGAAAATCCGTCACCGCGGGCCCGACTGGAGCGGCATCTACTGCGGCGGCTCGGCCGTCCTGGCCCACGAACGACTGAGCATCGTCGACCCCGAGTCGGGTGGCCAGCCACTCTATTCCCCCGACGGCAAGGCGGTGCTGGCCGTCAACGGCGAGATCTACAACCATCAGGAGATTCGTGCACGCTACAGAGACCGCTACCATTTCCTGACGGGTTCTGACTGTGAGGTAATCCTGGCACTGTATCGGGAGAAAGGCATCGGATTCCTCGAGGATCTGAGCGGCATCTTCGCCTTCGCCCTCTACGACGAGGAGCGCGACGAGTTTCTCATCGCACGGGATCCGATTGGGGTGATTCCTCTTTACATTGGATATGATGCCGACGGCACCGTCTACGTGGCCTCCGAGCTGAAAGCCCTTGAGGGACAGTGTGAGCGATATGAGCCGTTCACACCGGGACATTTCTACTGGAGCCGGCAACCAGGCATGCAGCGCTACTATCAGCGTGACTGGATGCTGTTTGACGCCGTGATGGACAATCCCTCCAGCACCCCTGCCATCCACGAGGCGCTGGAGGCGGCCGTGAAGCGCCAGCTCATGTCGGATGTGCCCTATGGCGTGCTGCTTTCCGGCGGACTCGACAGCAGCATCGTCTCGGCCATCGCCGAGAAGTACAGCGAGCGCCGCATCGAGGACGACGGACTGACACGGGCCCACTGGCCCAGGCTGCACAGCTTTGCCGTAGGGCTCAAGGGGGCTCCCGACCTGGCAAAGGCCCGCCTCGTGGCCGACCACATCGGCACGGTGCACCATGAGATAAACTACACCATCCAGGAAGGGCTCGACGCCTTGCGCGACGTCATCTACTTCATCGAGACCTACGACGTGACCACCGTCCGCGCCTCCACGCCGATGTATCTGCTGGCCCGCTTCATCAAGTCGATGGGCATCAAGATGGTACTCTCGGGCGAGGGCGCCGACGAGATCTTCGGCGGCTACCTCTACTTCCACAAAGCCCCTTCGGCCCAGGCGTTCCACGAGGAAACAGTCAGAAAACTACTGAAGCTGCATCAATACGACTGCCTGCGTGCGAACAAAAGCCTGTCGGCCTGGGGCGTGGAAGGACGCGTGCCCTTCCTCGACAAGGAATTCCTGGATGTGGCCATGCGCATCAATCCCGAGGCGAAGATGTGCCCCGGCAAGACCGTTGAGAAGAAGATCCTGCGCGAGGCGTTTGCCCCGATGCTGCCCGACGAGATTGCCTGGCGACAGAAAGAGCAGTTCTCCGACGGTGTCGGCTATTCATGGATTGACACGCTCAAAGCCGTAACGGCTGCAGCCGTCAGCGACGAGCAGATGGCGCACGCCGCCGAGCGATTCCCCATCAACCCGCCGAAGAACAAGGAGGAATACTACTACCGCTGCATCTTCGCCGACCACTTCCCCAGCGACTCAGCTGCCCGCAGCGTGCCCAGTGAGGCCAGCGTGGCTTGCTCGACGGCCACGGCACTGGAGTGGGACGCTGCCTTCCGAAACATGAATGACCCCAGCGGACGAGCCGTCAGGGACGTTCACCGAGCGGCTTTGCCTTGAAAGCCTCGCCGACGACTTGGAATCTTAAGTTTGACATAATCGTAGCAATTATATGGAAAATGATATGATCAGATTATTCAAGTTTCGCAAGCTCACTTTCTTTTGGAGTTTAGGAGTTTAGGAGTTTGGGAGTTTAGACGATAGTTTTGTTAGTGATAGCCA
>OCTW013430296.1_pt1 | contig 73710 bp, 56 predicted proteins | sample 1539671 | NCBI WGS metagenome assembly OCTW01 (sample SAMN02144230, study PRJEB22623) | gut metagenome | biome: sheep rumen | host: Ovis aries | place: New Zealand | reverse complement strand
CAGGCCGCTCATGCCCGAGCTCACCACCAACATGTACATCATTTGGCGGCGGGGCCAGCAGTTCACGCGGGCGGGCGAACTTTTCCTCGACACGCTCCTGCACGTGCTGGGGGAATAGGCCTGTGCCGTTTATCTTAAACGGCCGAAACTCTTTTTCAGCTTGGCGAGGGCATCGTCTTCGATAACCTCTTCGGAATCGTCGCCCTTACGCTTGAACTTGAGTATTTCGAAGTCCTCGAGCATGGCTCGTGCCTGCAAGTAAAGCACAGGATATTCGGCGTCGTCCGGTTGCATCCGCTCCATCTTGGAAAGGATTTCACGGGCATTCTTGAGTTCGTGATCCTTGATGTAGCGGGCCTTGAGGAATGGACGGAACTTTTCACGGAGATCTTTGACGGAAAGGTTTACCTTGTCATTGCAAGCCCCTTGGGCGAAGCAATCTCCTGCCGTCTTGTCCGCGCCGCCAAGCGCACAGAGCCTTTCAAACAGCGTGGTTTCGGGACCGTCAGAAACGTAAAGTTTCAAAATACGTAAAATATCCCTGTGGCCGGCCGTCAACGCAGAGACGGCATCTCGAGCATGGTCGCCCCCCTGGCGCATGGCCACCGAAAAATCCCGAAGGATATCCCAGAATTTCACAAAGGTATCCGCCCCAAGCAGGGCCGATTCGTAGGTAGCCCGCACTAGGGCAAGGCGGGTTTCTTCATCTTCGGTGCGGGTACTAGCAGCCAGGTTCTTGAAATCGCGAATCTTCTTGCCACGGGAAAATTCCAGGCCCGAGAAGCGTACACAGTGGTTCGCATCCAGGTTGTCGGCAGCAAGAGACTTGAGAACCCAAGACTTGAGCGCCGTCTTGAAACCGTCGGAATAGAGGCCGCCCGTCTCAAGCATATTCAAGCGGTCCGTTATAGTCGTCATGGCGGACTCTGATCCGCCATCTAGCAGAGGTTTCCCTTCCACACGCTTGCGGAAGGACTGCCAGAAGGCGGATTCTGTGGGAGACATCAGGGCCGTTTCGCCGAGTCGCCACCCAAAACGCATTCCGTCCAAGGGAAAATCGGTTCCGTTGGACTCTACCACAGGCCGCACCGCCGCAAAAAGACGGAAACTCCCCCACTCGGGATTGATATCGAAGGAATGTTGACCCACCCTTACATGCAGGCGCAGGTGATTCTCCTTTTCGGGCGTAACCGTCGGGACATCGCAATCCAGCTGTTTCATGTCGGCGATGACTTCGTACAGGAGCAAAAGTGGAGCCTTGTACGGGTTCGCCTTCAATTTGTCGCAGAAGCCGTCATCAATAAAGGTGCGGCGATTTTCCAGCTGCTTTTTCGCATTCTTGGGCATTTCGCGGATGACGGACTGGGCCATCCATTCCCGCCATTGATGGATTGAAAGCGCAAGAGACGCAGGCGTCACCTGCGGGAGCATGTCGTAAGGCAAGTCCAGCGTAATGCCGTCGCAGTCGCGGGTCGCATCGAACACCAGTTCGCCCGACACCATGCGGCTGGAACCGTCTAGACCCTCGATGCGGAAATGCTCGAGAGAACCGCCGAGAGAATTCGGAATTCTGATTTCAGATTTCGGAGTTTTCGTTAGTGGTATTTTCACACCGTTTTTTTTCAATTCAATTCCGAATTCCGAATTCTGACCTCCGAACTCGTTCTGCTCCAGCCAATACTTCGCGTCAAATTTCAGGAACTGGTCCGTGTGTTCGCGAATGTAGTCCTTCAATGTCTTGATAGAATTGACCTGATGGGCGATGCGCGTGTAGTAATCGACCAAAGCATCTTCGCTCGGGGCTAGCCCGAATTGGCGTTTGCGGGCCTCCAGCGCATGCAAGTCCTCGACAACGCGCTCGTTATGCGTCATGAACGCGAAGGGGCGCGCCATCTGGCCAAGCACAACGGCCTCGCGCCAGAATATCTCGGCACATTCGTCGGGATTCACGCGGGCGTAATCCACCCGGTGGCCACGGCTAATCACAAGCCCGCGGAAGCTCACCTCCTCCACCGCTTCCACGAAACCCCGTTCCTGGTTCCATGTGGGTGCATACCAGCGGCGTGTACAGAAAGGTTCCGCCACCCGCATAATCCATTCGGGCCTGATTTCGGCGGTCTTGTTCAAAAATATGCGGCTGGTCTCCCGCACCTCGGCGCTAAAGAGCCATTCCACGCTCTTGCCGTAAAGGTCACTGCCCGGGAACACGTGGGTCTCGCGGCCACTCACCAGGCGGTAACAGCCATTCTCGATATCGCGGAGCGCAATGCCGCCCAAAAATCCAGAAAGGAGCGCAATGTGCAGGTTATCCCGATGGAAACTGTCCAGCGGGCACACGCGATTCTCAAATTTCACGTCAAGGATGCGCCCGAACTGTTCGAACAAATCAATCCATTCGCGGCACCGCAAAAAATGCAGGCTGTTCTTGTCGCAGAACTTGCGCAGTTTATTCCAAGTCTTGCCATCCCATTCAGCACAGAAGGCATTCCACATGCAGATGAACGTGAGGAAATCGCTCTTGTGGCCTGCGAACCTACGGTGCAGCTGGCGAATGCGGGTGCGTTCCGGCTCTTCGCTGGGCACCACACGCGGGTCCTGGATAGAGAGCGCCGAACAGACGATGAGTGCAGGCTGCAACACGCCGGCATCTCGCGCCCGCAGGAGCACCGCCGAGAGTGCCACGTCCATGGGAAGGCGCGTCATCTCGCGGCCGAGCTTGGTCACTTGCCCGCTGGCGTTGTCGGCGGTAAGCGCTCCCAGTTCAAACAAGGTCTTGTACGCCCCTCGGAAAGCCGAATTCGGTGGCGGTTGCAGGAACGGAAAATTTTCCAGCTCCAGCCCGAGACTGCGCAACTGCAGCACAACGTTCGCGAGATTGCTCCGCCGGATTTCCGGCTCCGTAAACTCGTCCCGCTTCTCGAAATCCTCGGGAGAATAGAGGCGGATGCAGACACCCGGCTTTACGCGCCCCGCACGCCCCGTGCGCTGCCGGGCACTGGCCTTCGAGATGTCCTCGACGGGTAGCCCCTGGATTCGAGACTGTGCGTTGTAGCGCGAAATGCGGGCCGTACCCGTATCCACCACGTAGGCAATTCCCGGAATCGTGAGGGAAGTCTCGGCAATGTTTGTGGCAAGTACCACGCGGGTCTTTTCCGTATGCTTGAAAATGCGGCGCTGTTCATCGGGGCTCATGCGCCCGTACAGCGGGAGAATATCGAACGTCGCAGAATCCAGTTCATGCGCGAGCTCCCCCGCCAAATCCTGGATGTCGCGTTCCGTCGGCAAAAAGCAGAGCAAGTGATCGCGGTGGCGCGTTTCCAGGTCGAGAATCGCATCGCGGGCCTCGTCTAGTAGCCCTGAGTCTCCTTTCCCACTAACATCCCGTAATTCCGAATTCCGAAATCCGAATTCCGAATTAAAATAATACTCCACATCCACCGGGAACGTTCTTCCCTCGGCTTCGAGCACGCAGCTGTTGTCGTAAAATTCCTCGAAGAGCTTGGCATCCAGCGTCGCGGAAGCCACAATCAACTTGAATTCGGGGCGGGCCTGCAGAACCGTCTTGAAAATGCCCAGCAGAATATCAATGTTCAGCGAGCGTTCATGCGCCTCGTCAATCACGATGGCCGAATACTGCCGGAATAGCCTGTCGCGGCGGAATTCCTGCAGCAGGATGCCATCCGTCATCACCTTGATGGGAGCGTCGCTCTGGCCCTGTTCCCAAAATCGGATTTTCGTGGAAACAAGCGTTTCGTCCTTGAGTTCTTCGCGCAGGCGGTCCGCAATAGAAATCGCTGCAAGCCGACGAGGCTCCGTAACGCCGATTTTGAAACCACTCATGTCATCCCCGCAGAGGCGGGGATCTCTTTCTCGAACAGCATCAGTGAGATTCTCGCCTTCGCGAGAATGACGAACCGTGGAATACCATTCCAGCAAGAACTTCGGCAGCTGCGTGGATTTTCCGGAACCTGTGTCCGCCTTGACAATCACCACCTGGTGTTTTTCGAGCAGTTCGAAAAACTCTTCCCGATGTTCAACGACGGGGAGGTCGGGGTAAGCAATTTTCAAGTTCTGGTAAGACATTTTAGCTATGAGTTATCCTTTCAAGCAGATTCTCGCCTCCGCGAGAATGACGAAAAAAGGACTACTCCATCATTACTCATCATCAAGAATCTAGATCCTTCGACTGCGTGCTACGCACTCCGCTCAGGATGACACATTCATGTCACTCCTTTATGTGTCCGCATTTGTCGCAGGTGAGTTTGTAGCTGTTGTCCGGATCGACAACCATCACGCCATCGCAATCCGGCTTTTCGCAGGGCAATTCCCCGGGCATTACTTCGCGGTAGGTTTGTTTTTCTTCCATAGATTCCTCCTCCCTACTTTACAAATTTTTCGATGACTTCGGCGATTCCGCTGTGGTTGTTGTCCCGTTCTGTTACATAATCGGCAGCATCCTTGACCACTTGCGAGGCATTTGCCATGGCAACGCCAATGCCCGCAGCCTCGATCATGGGGCAGTCGTTCTCTTCGTCGCCCACGGCAATAGTATCCCCCATCGGGACTCCGTAAAAATCCGCCATAAAGCGCACCGCGTCACCCTTGTTGCTCTGAAGGTGCGAAAATTCCAGCATTTCAGGCTTGCTGAACACGTCAAACAGTTTTCCCGCCGTGGTCTTGCGCATTTCGGCACGGAAACTTTCCAGGCTCGAATGGTCGAAAGGCGTAATGATGTTCACCTTGATAGGGGGCTTCACCACCACATTTATGGGTGCCGTCGGAGCCGCATCGCATCCGGTTTTTCCGGCAAAATAGTCCCGGATATCATCTACAACCACGTAGTCCATCTGCATCAGGCGGCAGTAGGTCTTGAGCTGTTCCGTCTCGTGTTCCGAAACCACCAGGTCTCCGGCGTAGGTGTGGGCGTGCATTCCCAAACTAAAAGCGGCATCCATAATGAACTTCACGTCGTCAACGGAAATTCGCCGGGTCAAGATAGGCTTTTTCGCCCCGCAATCGTAAATGAGCCCGCCGTTGAAACTCACCAGGTAGAATCCGGCCTCCATAAAGCCATACTTTTCGGCCAGCTTCTTGACGCTGATCAAGGGCCGCCCCGTGGTCATCACGAACTTGTGACCGGCCTCTATCATCTTGCGGATGGCGGACAAATCTTCTGCAGAAATATCCTTGTTGTCGTCCAGCAGGGTTCCGTCCAGGTCGGTAAACAGGATTTTCATGATACAGTCCTACAATACGCTACGAGACCGTCTTTACCAGGGTTTCGTGAATCAGGCCATTGCTGAAAAGCACCTGTTCGCCGTCCACGAACTGCATGGGAGTACCGTCGATATGGGTGGCCATGCCACCCGCTTCCGTAACCATCAGGGCTCCGGCAGCAATATCCCAGGGGTAACTCATGGTCATCACGAATCCGTCAATGCGGCCGCAGGCCACAAAGCAGGATTCCACCACTGCAGAACCCAGGCACTTGACCCGCTCGAAGGCTTCCGCCTCCCGGGCAAAATTTTTGGAATTGCGGGCGTTGATTTCTGTCGCCACGCCCACATTAAAATCCCCGTTGCTCACGATAGCATGGAGCGGGTTGGATTCCTTGCTCACACAGACCCGCTTGCCGTTCATGAAGGTGCCGCCCCCGAGGGTCGCCGTAAAGAACTCCCCAAGCTTAGGCAGGTTTATCACCGCCACCAGGGGCTTACCCTTGTAATGGAGCGCGATGGAAATTCCCCACAGGGGAATGCCACGGCTAAAGTTCACTGTTCCATCCACCGGGTCGATAATCCAGCGAAAGTCCGGGTCGGAACCCTCTACTACGCCCATTTCTTCGGTACGGATGGAATGGCTAGGAAATGCCTTGCGGATTCCTTCCACGATGAGTTTTTCACTACCCACGTCGGCGATGGTCACCACGTCCTTTGCGGACTTGTACTTCACATCGCCCAATTCGCCCTGCAGGCGAATGCAAAGCTCCCCCGCCTCGCGGCCCAGGCGTTCCGCCAAATCCAGGTATTTTTTCAGGTCTTCCATAAGCGCCCCAAATATAGAAAAAGCCCCGCGGGGCTTGCCCGCAAGGCTAAATTCAAAAATGAATGTGATATGTCAATTAGAACAGGGCAATGTTATACGGAGCGATAGCGCCCTTAGGCTGGTCAAGAGCCGTCGCCTTGCCATCCTTCACCACATAGAGCTTTTCAGATTCAGAAGTGCGGTCAGCCGCATAGACAACACCATCCTTCACCGCTACGAATTCAGGATCAGGAATACCCTTGATGGTTTCGGTCTTGCCTGTGGCCAAATCAATCTTGACTAGCAACTGGGCGCCCCAAGTCTTGAGAACACAGGCATAGGCAACGCCATCTTCTGCTGCAAGCTGATAAATGCCGCCACCGAGAGTCTTACCAGAGACAAACAACTTGGAGGTTTTCTTTTCCAAGTTAATCTTTTCAAGTCCGCGATTTTCATCGGCATCGGTTGCACCGTTCATATTGTAATCGCCCTGAGTCGCCACAAAAACGTTTCCATCAGAAACAATCACATTCTTGGGATTATGGGTCAGCAACTGAATCGTATCCTGCAATTCGCCGGTAGAGGCATCGTAAATGGCAAGAAGGCCATTCGGATACATCCACATGGCATCGTAACGGGCAAATACCGCGTAGAGTTTGCCGTCATCAAGAGCAATATCGGCAACATAGGGCGACTTTTCTTCTCCATTCGAGAAAGTCCCCGTCTTGATGGACTTGAGGATCTTTCCGTCCTTTGTAGAAATCTGGATAAGGGAGTCCGCATTCTGCAGGGCAACCCAGGCCTTATCACCGTCAAAGGCCATGTCAATGGGGTTGGTATCGTCGTCCAGCGACACCTGCCAAACCACAGCCTTTTCGCCATCGGTTTCCAGTTTTTCAGGATCAACAAGTACGATATTGTCCTTACTCAGGCCTTCCATCACAAACAGGTCAGCACCGTTGACGGCCACCCTGGAATCCTGGTAGAACGAAAGTTTTTTTTCAGAAACTTTGCCTTCCTTATCTATCCAACGGAGTTCACCCGTCGTATAGTCCGAAGCAAAGAAGACGCCCGTCAGGGACACTTCCGGTTCGTTGGAACTGGCAGAACTGGAGTCATCGCCGCAAGCGGAGAGACCAAAAGCAAGGCTGGCCACAGCAATGCAGGCGAGAGATTGTTTCGCCATGCTCGCAATGACACCTTGCATATTTGCAATGACATTATGTTTTTTATTCATGTTTTGTCCTTTTCTGGCTTTACACTATACTTTGCCATAACTCTATGCACTCCGTATAGCGAGGGGGCTAGAACCCCTGTATGATTGTGAACTTGTATTCCCTTCCCGGCATCGGGAAAGGCGTATAAAAATTTCGGTATTTTTCGTCGGTAATGTTATCTACGGAAAAAGTCAAACGGGTCTTTTCAAAAGGGTTATAGGCCAGGTTCGCCCGATGGGTCGCCACAGCAGGCTGATTCATACGATTGGCGCGATCGCTATAAATCACGCTCCTCCATTCCGATACCCAGCCAAAATCAAAACCCAAAGGTAGGTGAAAGGTCGTCTCGGCGAAATAGGAACGCTCCGGTTCGCCAGGAAGCATATTGCCTCGGTATGTATTGGAATGGCTCCGGTCTTCCGTTTTCTGGAACGTGGCTCTCAAAACCACATCCATAAATTTAGCAGGAGTGCTGTTCAGTTCGAATTCCGCGCCACGAACACGGGAACGGCCCACATTTTCGGCACGCAAGAGTTCCGCAAGGATAACCCAGCAGATACCGTCTTCGATATGGGATTCAAAATAGGTCGCCCTGAAATCAGTATGGCCTCCTGGTAACCTGAATAGGCCAGAAGCCTCGAACTTGGTGGCCTTTTCCCGTTTTAAATTCGGATTGGAAAGTATTCCGGGATAACTTCCGTAAAGCTCCATCAATGCCGGCTGCTGGTAAAAACGACCAATAGAAACCTCTCCTGTCAGGGGCGACTCGGCTGCCCCCAGGCGAGAATAAATTCGACCCGAAACGGTAGCGTCCCTATCCTCGGCATCTTCCAAGCGCCTTGTTCCCGTAGGTTGGATAAACTCTCCCTTATCCAGATGATCCTTCAGCAATTGTACGGATCCTTCGGTTCCAAAGCCTCCATACTTGAATATCTGATAATAGAGATCCCCAGAACCAAGGAAAGTGAACCTGTCCATGGCCCAATCCTTGGAATCCCCGCGGGCCTCAGCGCGTTCCCACTCCCCTGCCAGCCTCATAGACCCGACAAGGAGTTCCACAGGTGTCCATTCCGCTGTAATTTCGGGAACAACCTTGTAAACTGCCGCACCATACTCGATATACCTGCTATTGCTGTAACCAATATGGTCCAGCGGGTAATAGGTACTGGAAACATTCTTGTCAAAACGGGCAGAAACGCCCCCGTTCAAGAACAGGGTTTCATCGAAATAACCTACCGATTCAAATCCATAACGGACCAATGCCGACTGACCCAAGAACTTCGCCACCTTGGTCTGTTGTTCTTCCTTGCCGGGGTTTCCGCTTTCGGCATGGGTTGCCGTTACCGCCAATGTGGAAAAATACCCGTTCCCGTGAAGCATGCGGAACTGGACATTCCCGGAGACATCGGTGAACTCGGCGTTTTCGCGGGTGGCGGTGTAGTCGTCTTCGTCGTTGTACTGGGTTCCGTTCCGGTTGGTATATTCGTAGTCGTTGTCTGAATGCCTTGTGGCAAAAGAAGAAGCGAACATGATGCTGTCGGTTACCGGTGTCGCCACCTGGAACGAGCCCTCCCAGGTGTTGTGGTTCCCGTAGGCGGCAAGGACCCTACCGCCCTTCTTGACGGCGTTCTTGGTCACAAAGTTGATAGCCCCGCCGACACCGGACACGCCAAATTTTACAGGAACGTTGTTCTTGTAAACCTCCACCTTTTCCATCTGGTTCAGGTCGATGGATCCCAGGTTCACCGCCCCGCCGCTGGCATCGTTCAGCGGCACGCCGTCCACGCAAATCAGAATGTTCCGGGCCGCAATCCCGCGGATAGAAACCGTCTGGAAACTGCCCAGCCCGCCCTGCTTGTAGGCCTGGATTCCGGGCAGCGTCGAGAGAAGGTCTGCCGCCGACAGAGCCTTGCCCTCCCAAGCATCGGAGGTAATTTCTGTATAATTGGCACTTGTTGTAGGCTTGTACCCGTCGGCATCGGACACCTCGGACACCCCGAGGTCCTGGACCGGGGCTGCATCAGGCACGTGAGCAACGGCAAAACCCGTAGCAGCACAGCACCAAAGAGCCGCAGCGTATGCGGCCTTGCAGAAAGATGTCGTTCGCATCGTTCCTCAACAAAGCGTTTCCCACAGTTCTTCTGGCTCGGGGCTCAATCTACTTCCGGTTCCTTCACACACGACAGCTCGTGCATTGGTTCATGCCGGTTTCGTCCTCCCTTACAGCGGCGCGACCGCCCCCGGCTTTCACGGGGTTCTCTCCTTGCGGGCCACCCAGTAGGGCGACAGCATGGGCTTTTCAGGGCACAGGAAACTTTAGGCCAAATGTAGGTAATGTAAAACCAGGACAGGTGCAACATTCTCAAAAAAGGGCAAAATTTGCCTAAAAACGCCAAATTTTGCACAAATGTAAGTTTTTCGTACTTTTTTTGTACATTTCGCTTTAAAACAAGCACAAACTAATGCAAATAAACTATATTCATCGTATTCATCGGGATCAAGGGATTTTATGAAAAAAGGCTTCACCCTCATCGAAATAATGGTGGTCATCGTCATCATGGGCGTGTTGGCGGCCGTTGGCGTGCCAAAGCTTTTCGGAATGATCGCCAAGGCGAAGGCTAGCGAGGTCCCCACAGCGGCAGGAACATACGTACACCTTCAAGAAGCCTACCAGAGCGAAAAGACCATCATCGGAAGTTGGAAAAACATCGGATACAATGCTCCGGGTACCAACGGGGTATCCAAGGAGTTCCAATACAGCGGTTGCCTAGAGGAAGACACCCCCTTCACAGGCGAAGAACTGACGGTTATTGGCTGGAAAGCGACCAACCGCAACACCCTCAACCAGTGTAGCGGGAACAACGGAACCTGGGCCGTCCAGGTTTCAGCCGTGGCAGAGCGCAACCTAAGCTACACCAACCTGGTCAGCTCCGCAGATTGCGGCATGCTCACCGTGAACTGGGCCGTATCGAGCATCAGTGACGAATGTGAAGGCAGCTCCGGCAACACCCAGCAAGCAAGCAGCGACCCCGAGCCACAACAGCAACAACCGGAACAACAACCAGAAGAACAGACCCAATCTTCGCCTTCGCAAGACGGGGTCTGTAGAGACGGGACACCATGTTCAAATGATGGACAGTGTAACCGAGGAAAGAGCGGAAAAGATAAGGATAAAAGTCATTGCAGCCAAAGCAACCATAGCGGTTGTTGTTTCTGCTGTCAATAAGCCTATTTCTAAATAGGTTATTCCAAATTGGAATAACCTTTTTGTTGCATCTACCAATCTGGCAATATATATTTAAATTGGGTATATCTAACAACGTTGCGAGTTTTTTTTTGATAAAAAAAGGGTTTACACTCATTGAAGTCATGGTGGTGGTCATTGTCATGGGTGTCCTTGCAGCCGTTGCGGTGCCAAAACTATTCGGATACATTGCCAAGGCCAAAGCCTCGGAAGTGCCCATTGCTGCAGCCACGTATACCAAGTTACAAGATGCTTTCCTGTCTGAAAAAACGGCCATAGCCAGCTGGGACCTTATCGGCTATACCCCTCCAGGAAACGGCACCAGCAATTATTTCAAATATGAGGGCTGTATTGTCGGAGAAATCAACATTGATGTTGCCGACAACGGTGTCGTGGGCTGGCAGGCTTTCAACTTGGAAAAACTGAACCTATGTGAAATGAACAGTGTGTGGACGGTGACCATCGACCCCGTCGAAAACAAAAGCCTTAGTTACAACCATATCGTCTCCGGACTGGGGTGCACTTACCTGACTCACAACTGGGATGTCCGGGCAGTCCCTGCCGGAGCCTGCGAAGCTACGGCTCAAGCATCTACTCCTAAATCAAGCGCATCCAATTCTACGCCGACCGACGACCCTGAGACCGTCGACAGTTCCAATTCCAGTGAGAGCGATCCCACAAGCGCCTCTGGTGGTTCCAGCGGATCTAACCAGGAAGAGATCCAAAAGAAATGCGATGACTTGAAAAAAGGCGGAAATGGGAACGGGAACAATAGCGACCCATGCAGCAAGCAGGCAAAAGGCTGGGTTTTCGTTGTAGAATGCAACATGTTTGCAAATAAGGGAAAAGCAAATAGTTCCGGGCTCACCGTTGTAGACATGGATGGCGACGGCAACGCCGACCGTAAAAAGCAAATTCATGACCAGATGTGCAACCAGTCCAAATCTAGTGCCTCCAGCAGCGCCAGCGGAGCAAGCAGCACAAGTCAAAGCAGCAACGCAAACGCAGGTAGCAGCACCTCCAGCACACCTACAAGCACAAGCGGCGGACAAGGCGGAGATGTCGGCTCAGGCGGAAACGGAGGAGGCGGTTCCGGTGGCGGAACTGGCAGTGGGACCGGAACGAACACAGATCCAGAAAATAATAACGCCGAAAGCTCCGGCGATAACGGAGGAAGCCTTGGAGGCACCCCTCAGAACAACATCATCAAAGACCAGAATGGCAATGATTTTGACATGAGCAAACTGCCGGAAAAGATTACTTATTGTACCGATTATAAGGGTAATGGCTATTGCAAGAACAACGGTTCAATAACCATTGACAAATCAGAATGTGCGAAATATGACACAAGCAAAAAAATGTGCGTAGAGTTGAAGCCAGCTGATCCATAAAACACTAACCCGCAGCACCAATGCGGGTTCTTTTTTTTGACTATATTGTTTCCGCAAAAAGAGACAATTGAATGATCCACGAAATACTCCCCCACAAGCTCAATAACGAATTCAAGATCTGCGATCCGAAATTGACCGATTACGTCATTCGGTATGACGGAGCAAAAACCTTATTGAAGAAGGGCGCCACCTACACCATTCCTCGCGTAGGCGAACTACTAGAACTTGAAGGCAAGAGCCTCGGAAATTTTGAAGGTCATTACCTTTTCAGTATCGACGAGACGGCGTTCTTTTTGGATGACAGTGTTGCCTGCGGTGACGCACCCGCGGGTTACGAATACATGGTCAGCCGGACCTTCCGCAACATGAATCCCGTAGAACGCTTGGGTGGGGCTACGGCCACCCACCTCGCCCACTGGGAATCCCTGAACAGGTTCTGTGGCCGCTGCGGAAGGGAAATGGCCCGCGGTGAAAAAGAGCGTTCCATGGTTTGCCCAAAATGCGGGAACGTCGTGTACCCGCGAATCTCACCAGTTGTGATTGTGGCCGTGCACAACGGTGACAAGCTCCTGATGGCCCACAACATCGACAACCCGAACCCGAGACTTTTCTTGATTTCGGGATTCGTGGAAATCGGAGAAAGCCTGGAACAGGCGGTACACCGGGAGGTTCTGGAAGAGGCGGGCCTTCGTGTGAAAAACGTCCGCTATTTCGGGAGCCAGCCGTGGCCTTTCAGCGACTCGCTCATCGCAGGTTTCACCGCCGAACTGGACGGCGACGACACCATCCACATGCAAGAGGCGGAACTATCCGAAGCTATGTGGGTCCGGCGCGAAGACATTCCCGAATACGAGACCGACGTGAGCATTAGTTGCTGCCTCATCGAGAATTTCAGGCGTGGATTTACGATAAAAGATGCTTAATTGCTAGATGGCGGATCAGGTCCGCCATGACGTACAAGTCTGCGTCATTCCGGCCCACGAGCCGGAACCTAGATGGCGTCCCCGTTGCCGAGGATCATATCCACTAAGCGGCAAGCCGCAAGTGGCTATTGTGATCAGGTCCGCCATGACGTACAAATCTGCGTCATTCCGGCCCACGAGCCGGAACCTAGATGGCGTGTCGTGGCACGCCATGACGTTTACACAACCTACAGCACTAATGGCACGGGCTTGTCGGCGGTAACCGTCTTCGGAGTCACCTTGCAGTCCACCACGAAGATTTCCACACCTGCGTCTCGGGCATCCCGCAGGGCTCCCGCGAACTCCGGATGGATTTTTTCGTCGGGTCCAAAGCGGTAGCAGCCCTTCATCTGGACCAGAAACAGCACGCCGCATTCGTAAGGTGTTCCGTCGTCTGCAGATGTTCGGGTCCCAAGAATGCGGGTCAGCTCCCGCAGGTGCTTGACGCCCCGCTCCGTCGGAGCGTCAGGGAAAGAGGCAGAACCGTCGTATTCCAGAGTCACGCCCTTCACTTCCAGGAACATCTTGTGGAGCTGCGCTTTCTGCGCCCTGGTCTTCCCCGCTCCCCGATATTCGATGTAAAAGTCGAAGCGGGAATTCCCGAAGGTGTATTCCGGCTTTAGGAAGGTAATCTCCGGAAAGCGTTCCCGGCTGGAACGAATCCATTCGGCGGCCACCTTGTTGGGAGCCTGGCTGTCCATGTTCACCAGGATTTTCCCGCGGGGAGTGACCTTTTCCACCGTCACCAGATCGTAGGGCGTCTTGCGTTCCGGATTTTTTGACTTTTCCAGAAAAACTTTTACGCCTGGCTGCAACAGTTCACGACAGCGTCCCGTGTTCTTCACGTGGACCACCGTCTTTTTGCCGTCTATTTTCACGTGGGCGATAAAGCGGTTCGGCCGCTCCAAGAACTCGCCCTGGACAATTTCACCATATTTCATCGGCATTTTTCCAATTTGACCAGAATATAAATAAAGAATCCGCCGAAAATTTTTAATTTTGAAGAAAACAAAAGGAGTACGACTTCAAATGGTCATTACCGTTTTTATCCTGTACCTGTTGATGATGCTCGGCATCGGTTTTTACTTTTCCAAAAAGGCCAACAGCCTGAACGCCTACTACCTGGGCAACCGTGGTATGAACAAGTGGGTGGTGGCCATGTCCGCCCAGGCCTCCGACATGAGCGGCTGGCTCCTGATGGGGCTCCCCGGTGCCGTGTTCGTGAGCGGGTTCTCCGAAGCCTGGATCGGTATCGGCCTTGTCATCGGCACCTATTTCAACTGGAAAATCGTAGGCAAGCGCCTCCGCAAGTACAGCCACTTCTGCGGCGACTCCATCACCCTTCCCGACTTTTTCTCCAACCGTTTCCGCGACAACAAGGGCATCATCCGCGTGATTGCCTCCATATTCATTCTCGCCTTCTTCCTGTTCTATACGGTATCGGGCTTTGTGGCTAGCGCAAAACTGTTCAGCACTATCTTCGGCATGAACTACACCACGGGCCTGATTCTTGGAGCCGTGGTGGTGGTGAGCTACACCTTCATGGGCGGCTTCTTTGCCGTGTGCTGGACCGACTTTATCCAGGCCATGATGATGCTTGTGGCCGTGGTCGCCATCCCCCTGATTATCATGAGCGGCTCTGGCGGTTTTGCCTCTACCATGGACGCCGTCAATGCCCAGAACCCCTACCTGATGAGCCTATTCACCAACGCCACCACCGGCAAGTCCATCGGGCTTATCGCGTTGATTTCTAGCCTCGCCTGGGGCCTCGGCTACTTCGGCATGCCCCACATTCTGGTGCGCTTCATGAGCATCAAGAACGCCGAAGACATCAAGTTCTCGCGCCGTGTCGCCATGACCTGGGTCACCATCTGCCTCGGTGCCGCCATCATGATCGCAATACTTGGCCGCTACTACGTGGAAGCCCACGGCATCAAGGTGGACGACCCGGAACGCATTTTCATGATCCTCTGCCAGGTTCTCTGCCACCCGGCCATTGCCGCCATCTTGATGGCCGCCATCCTTGCCGCCATCATGAGTACCGCCGACTCCCAGCTGCTTGTTTCCGCTTCTGCCTTCAGTAACGACCTTTACAAGCACCTGTTCCGCAAGAACGCATCTAACAAAGAAGTCATGTGGGTCAGCCGTGGCGTGGTGGTGCTTATCACCGTTATCGCCGTCATCGTGGCCATGCAGGGCGCTCCCAGTGCCGACGGAGTGAGGCACGGCAAGAGTTTCTTGGATGTGGTCATGAGCCTGGTGAGCTTCGCCTGGGGTGGATTTGGCGCCACCTTCGGCCCGATTATGCTCCTCGCCCTCTTCTGGAAGCGTACCACCCTCCCCGCCGCCATCGCCGGCATGCTGGTGGGCGGCATCACCACCTTCGTATGGAAGTTCTACCTTTCCAGCTTCCCTGCTGAAATCTTCCAGATTTACGAACTGGTGCCCGGCTTCGTGCTTTCGTTCCTGACGATTGTCGTCGTGAGCCTCTGCACCAAGGCCCCCAGCAAGGAAATTCAGGATGAGTTCGACCAGGTGGAACACACCCGTCTTTCAACACTTAAGCTTTAAACAAACCAGATTCCGGGTCAAGCCCGGAATGACGTACACGGAGAAAAAATGTCCCTACTCGAATCATTACCCAAATCAAACAAAGACGGAATCCTCTACGAGGCCGACACAGTCCACAATATCTTGCCGCAGAAGGCGCCCTTCGCCTTCGTTGACGAAATCCTCAGCCTCGACGCCGAGAACATGGAAATCGTAGGCAAGTGGCACCTGACCGGCGAAGAAGGATTCCTGAAGGGGCATTTCCCCGGAAACCCCGTGCTCCCCGGCGTCATCCAGATTGAATCCATGGCCCAGGCGGCAACGCTCTTGACCATGATCGGCCGCGAAGCGGAAACTACGGGCAAGCGACCCGCCTTTATGGGCGTAGAAAACTGCCGTTTCCGCGCACCGGTAATCCCCCCTGCCGAAATCGTTTTGAAGGCCAAGCTGGTCATGGCCCGCCACGGCATTTTCAAGTACAGCGGCGAGCTCTATACCGTTGATGCCGAAGGAAAGGAAACCCTCTGCACCAAGGCGGATTTCAGCGCCGCCATGGTCTAGCAGGCCTTTTCAAAAAAACTCAAAAAGATTCCGCCCGGAGCCTTTAAATCTGGGCGGATTTTTATATATTTGGTTCGCTCGCCCCCATCGTCTAGTGGCCCAGGACTCGGGATTCTCATTCCCGCAACAGCGGTTCGAGTCCGCTTGGGGGTATAAACAAAAAACGACACATCTTTTGATGTGCCGTTTTTTTATTTATACGTTTTACAAATAGGGAGGGCTTCCGCCCTCCCTAAAACCCTCCTTACACGACTGTATCCGCTAGGCAATTATGTACAAGACTTCTGCGGATACAATCGTGGGCGTGAGGCAGTACAACTTGCCTCACGCATATTTCCCTAAATGAATAGGGAGGGCCACAGCCCTCCCTAAAACTCTCCCGGTGCCTCTTAGTCCTTGTAGAACAGGTCCAGGTTGTTCACCACAGGCGTAGCCTTTTCCAGATCACCCACGTACTGGCTGAAAGCCGTCATAGAAGTGAAGCGGGCGGCGTTGTCCTTATCGTCCTTGATGGCGGTTTCGAGAGCGGCCTGGTCCACAGCCTTCTTGGACTTGACCTTGATCATCACGGCACCGTTGTCGGTTTCCACCACAGGGCCCCATTCGCCTTCTTTCTGGTTCTTGAGCACCTTGGCCACATTCGGGTTGGCATAGCCGAAGCCAGGAATGAAACCTTCCACAGAAGCGCTCTTGGATTCAATCTTTACCTTCTCGATTTCGGCAGGAGCATTGGCTGCCGTAGAGTCGGCGGCAGAATCAGCAGGAGCCCAGGCCTTCACCTTGTCGGCCATGGAGGTCAGGTAGGCGGCTGCAGCGGAAGCACTCTTCTTCTTGAGCAGGTTCTTCTTGATTGCGTCGTAGTAAACGCTCACGTCACGTTCGCCGGCCTTGAGCTCCTTGGCCTTGGTGGCCACCACAACCCACTGGTTGTTCTTGAGAACCGGAGAGACATCGCCCACGTCTTCGGAAAGATTTTCGTTGGGCCAGGCAAAGGAAGTCAGTCCCTTCAGGTAGCCGAGGGCAGCAATGTTGTCGCCGGGGCCAACCCATTCGGAGCGTTCCACCGTAAGGTTACGATCCTTAGCGGCATCGGCAAAGGACTTGCCGGCGGCCATGTCGGTCTTGATTCCGGAGAGAACGTTTTCGAGGCTATCTACAGTTTCGGAAGAGGCGTTCACCACCAGGAGGATATGGCCCACCTTGGCGGAAACTGCACCGGTAGAGTCAGTAGTCTTGCCGTAGCTCTTGATGATGTGGTAGCCGAAGCGGGTCTTGACCGGTTCAGAAATAGCACCGGAATCCAGGGCCAGGGCGGCCTTCTCGAATTCCTCGACAAAGGCGCCGTGACCGGCTTCTTGAGAGAGCATGCCGCCGTTTTCGGCGCTGCCCGGATCTTCGGAAGAAATGCGGGCCATGTCTTCGAAGTTGGCGGTAGAAGAGGTATCGGAAAGCTGGTAGTAAAGCGTCATGGCGTATTCGCGGATGCGTTCGTCATCGGCGTCGGTAGCGGCCACCGGAAGCTTCACGTAATCAAAGAGGACCTCGTCCTTTTCTACAAAGAAGCTGTCTACATGGGCGTTGAAATAGCCCTTGACCATGGCGCTGTCGATAGTGGCTTCTTCAACGGCAAAGTCGTTTGCATTGACGTATGCCACGTCCATGTCGTAATCCGTCATGCGGCGGTCCACGTTCCATTTGGATTCAAGAGAGGTGGGGTGCACCGAAGCCCCGACCAGCACCTGCAGTTGACGGGAAGGAATGGTGGCGTTCTTCAGGTCTTCTTCGAACTGGAGCATCACGCCCCACTGGAAAGCCTGGGGAGTCTCGAGCCAGGCGTCGAATTCGGCCTTGTTGAAGTTGGTGTCCACCAGGAACTTGGGGAGAGAGGCGATGTAGGCCTGGGAACGCTGCATCAGGTCTTCTTGGGAGGTAGCCTGCTGCTGGATGGCATACAGACGGCTCTGGGCCTCTTGCACCAGACGGGCGCGGATGGCATCGGGATTGTTCTTGAATTCGCTCTTGAGTTCGGCCACAGAAGCACGCAGCTCGGCGTCTTCGTAGATGCCTTCCATCATGACCTGACGCACAAAGGAGCGGAACACTTCGGAACGGAGCTGGGCATACTGTTCGTCTTCGAGATGCTGGCCCTGGTACTGGTTCTGCACGATCCTCTTGATGCGGGTGTCGAATTCACCATAGGAGACCTTGTGGTCATTCACGATAGCCACCGGGTAGCTCTGGTTCGTGTTGGGCACGCGGTCCATGGCCAGAAGGCCCACGACAATACCGGCAGCAAAAATGACAATGACCCACTTGGCCTTTTCATTAATCCACGTTAACATAGAGATGACTCCATAAATAATTTTGACGGGCGAAAATTTAGCAAAAAAAACACGGGTTTCTGTTAAAAACTGTACAAATATAGCCGTATAGCCCCAAAATTGCTATCTATTGTCTATCCCCCAAAAATCGGGGGCGTTTCGTCATGGAGTTCAGATGTACGACATTCTAGTACTTGGAGCAGGGATTTCGGGCCTTTCCGCCGCCCTGCATGCCGCCGAAAAGGGCCTTTCCGTAGTTATCCTCACCAAAGGAGCAAAGCCCGATGGTTCCTCCAACTACGCCCAGGGGGGCATCGCCACCGTCACCGAAAAGACGGACAAGTTCGAATTCCATATCGCGGATACCCTGGAAGCGGGTGCCGGCCTCTGCAAAAAAGAACCCGTGAACATCCTCACCAAGAGCGGGCCTGCCACCATCAAGCAGCTGGTGAAATGGGGCGTGCTCTTTACCCCGAGCCCCACGGACAAGACCCAGTTCGACCTGCACCTGGAAGGTGGCCACAGCCACCACCGCATATTGCATGCCGCAGACCTTACCGGCAAGGAGATTATGCGAGCCCTCTTGGCCGAGCTCCACAAGCAGAAGAACATCGACTACCTGGAAAACTGCTACATCAAGGACTTGATTTGCAAAGGCACGGGCAAGGCCAAACAGTGCATCGGTGCCGAAATCATCCACCAGAAGACCGGCGAAATCGAAAAGATTTACGCCAAGGCCACCATCCTTTCTACAGGCGGTGCTGGCCGCATCTGGCAATACACCGTCTGCCCGCCGGACAGCTGCGGTGACGGCATGGCCATCGCCGCCCGTGCAGGTGCCGCCCTGCAAGACATCGAGTTCATGCAGTTCCACCCCACAAGCCTCTATGCACCGAAACTCAAGAAACCCTTCTTGATTTCGGAAGCGGTCCGCGGGTTCGGCGGAATCCTGAAGAACGACAAGGGCGAAGAGTTCATGAACCAGGTGCACCCGCTCCATTCTCTTGCACCCCGGGACATCGTTGCCCGCGCCATCCATAGCGAGATGCAGCGCCTGGGGAAGCCCCACATGTACATTGACCTGAGCGGTCGCACACCCAAGGACATCAAGAGCCATTTCCCGAACATCTACGCCAAGTGCCTGGAAGCAGGCATCGACATCACCAAGGAATGGATTCCCGTGGTGCCCGCGGCACATTACATGTGCGGAGGCGTACTGGTGGACACCTGGTCCCGTACCGAAATCAAGGGCCTGTACGCCTGCGGCGAAGTCGCCGCCACGGGCGTCCACGGGGCAAACCGACTCGCCTCCAACTCCCTGCTGGAAAGCGTGGTTTTTGCGCTCCGGGCCGTCGATGACATCCAGAAAAGCGGTCTTCTGAAAAGCAAGCTGACGGTTCCGACCAAGGGCAAAAAACAATTCATCAGTTTCGCGAAGGCTTCCTACTGGAAGAAGCGCCGCAAGATTCTGCAAGACATGATGTGGACCCACTGCGGAATCGTCCGCACGGTAGCGGGCCTGAACCAGGGGCTGAAAGTCATCGAAGAACTGGAAGCCGACCTGCAAGCCGCCATCAAAAACAAGGAAACGGAGAACATCCATTTCTTGGAATTCCAGAACGCCCTTCAGGTATCGAAGATGATCCTCATCGCAGCGCTCCGCAGGCACGAATCCCGCGGGCTCCACTACATTCTGGACTACCCGAACCCGAGCCCCAAAACCAAGCACCAGAGCATTTACCTGAGCGACAAGAAGTAAGTGGTGAGTTTTGAGTTGTGAGTGGTGAGTAATGAGTTGCGAGTAATGAGTTGCGAGTTCTTATAGTCGCGCCTTTGGCGCCAAATTTTGTACTGAAGACTGATAACTCGTTACTTATTTCACATATTCTCATGAACTTATATTATCTTTAGAACCATGGCCGAAGCAAAGACTAAACTCCCCAAGAAAATCGGTGGCTACACGCCCACACAAATGCTGGGACACGGAGCCATGGGAAACGTGTGGCTCTGCCACGACCCGTCTCTCGACCGCATGGTGGTGGTCAAGCAGATGCGCCAGGTTCTCTTGAACCAAGACGATTTCATTTTGCGTTTCGAGCGGGAAGCGAAAATTCTCGCCCACCTGAACCACCCGGCCATCATCCAGCCTTACGCCCTCTGGAAAGAAAGCGACGGCCAGCTTTCGCTGTCCATGGAATTCGTAGAGGGCAAGAGCCTACGGGAACTTTTGGACTGCTGCAAGCAACCCCCTCTCTGGGTGGTGCTTTCCATCTTGTACGAGATTCTCACAGCCTTAAGCGAGGTGCACCGCTACGGCATTGTCCACAGGGACCTGAAGCCTGCAAACCTGATGATTGACAAGGACGGTCGCATCCGCCTGCTGGACTTTGGCGTCGCCCACGCCGAAAAAGAGAACGAAGACGACCTGACGCTCACAGTTGCAGGTTCCCAAATCGGGACCGGTGCCTACATGAGTCCGGAGCAGACCCTGAACGAAGACGCCACTCCCCTTTCGGACCTGTTCAGCATGGGTATCATCGGAGCCGAAATGCTCCTGGGCGAAAACGTTTTCCGCGGAGAGAACCTCTCCAAGACATTCAAGCGCATCCAGAAGCTCCGCATCAAGGCGGAAGCTTTCCCCAAGGGGACTCCCAAGGCACTGATAAAAGTCATCCTCAAGCTTTTGGCCAAGAACCCTTCAAAGCGCTACCTCTCTGCCGCAGACGCCGCAGACGACTTGTCCAAAATCATGAAGGGCTACCCCAGACACATGGAGCCGTACCTGGCCGAATGGGTCCTTGCCACCCTCAACGGCAAGGAATCCCTGGTAGAGCCGCAAATCGTCCCCGACAGGTCTAAGAAATTCTTTATTGCAGGTGTCATCTTAGGAGCAATCGTAGTGGCAACCCTCTGGATACTTGTTCATTTCCTATAAGTCGAGATTTATAAATGGTCTGGATTGATATTGTCTGTTGCGTCATTATCGCACTATTCGCCCTGCTCGGGCTGTGGCGCGGTTTTCTCAAAAGCATCTTCAAACTGTTCGCCTGGATTTCGGCCTTGCTTGGCGCCTATTTTGCCACAGGCTTCATCGGCGACTTTGTCGCAAGTAACCTGGACATCAGCGGATTTACCGTAAAGATTATCTGCATCTGTGTCGGTTTCCTGGTCCCCTTCTTGCTGTTCTCTTTCATAGGCCACATTGTCAACAATGCGGTAAAGGATTCCGCCATCAGCGGCGCAAACCGGCTTCTCGGAGCCTTGTTCGGGATTGCCAAGGCCCTTATCATCTGTTTCTTGTTCCTCTCCGTCATCCACCTGATTCCCGCCTCCGGCGACTTGAAAGAAGCCCGCAACAACGCCCTTTCGTACAGTGCCTACCGGTGGAGTCTTGAGACCATGGGAATCTCCTCTGAAGAAGTGGACATCATCGACATGGCCGAAAAGAAGGCTACCGAAATGGCTGATTCCGCCGTAGACGCCGCCAAGGAAGCCGCCGAGAAAGAAGCCGAAAAGGCAGTTGAAAATGCAAAGAAGGCGGCCAAGGACGCAGCCGTCAAGGCTGTAGAAAACACCACCGATGCAGCAAAGAGTGCAGCAGGAAAGGTTACAGATAAAGCAACCGGAACAACGAAAGAAACTGCCGAAAAAGTTTCAGATAAAGCAGCAAGTGCAGAATAAAGGGCTCTACCGCCCGGCAAGGCGCAGGGCGCACTCCCCTGCTTCACGGACAATGTCCTCTTCGCCATCTACGTGGCCGCCACGCATTACGAACTTGCCGTTGCATAGCACGGAATCAATACATCTGGAGTCCGCTGAATAGACCCAGTTGCTAATCAGGTCAAAACAGGGCACCATCCGCTCGTTGTCGAGCCGGACCAATATTCCGTCGGCGAGCTTGCCTTCGGCAATAACCCCTGCATTTATACCGTTTACCTGGGCCACATTGGCGCTCGCCATCTTCAGGGCTTCCGGAGCAGGGAGCGTTTCTGCCCCGCCCTGGACTTTCGCCAGAAGTGCGGCAAGCTTCATCTCTTCGTGCATGTCCAGGTTGTTGTTGGAAGAATCTCCATCTGTACCAAGACCTAGGGGAATTCGTCGATCCATCATCTTGACAATGGAAGGAATGCCGCTAGAAAGCTTCAGGTTCGAATTAGGGTTCAAAATAGCCGACGCTCCGGACTGGGCAAAGATTTCCATATCCTTTTCGGAAAAATGGACGCAATGGGCCGCCTGCACGCGACTGTTCAGGCAACCAATCCGTTGCAGGTATTCTACGGGAGTACAGCCATGCTGTTCCAAGCAATCCCGGACTTCTTTCTCCGTTTCGGACAAATGAATATGCAGCGGGTAGTTCTCTTTTTCGGCCATTTCCATGCTGCGCCGCAGGTATTGTTCGCTTACGATGTAGATGGAATGGGGCATTACGGCAAGCTTTATCCGTTCCGATTCGCCGGTATGCTTTGCCAAAAAATCAAAATTCGCCTTGAGTCCTTCCGGAGAAACCAACATGTCGGAGATGGTAACGCCGATGCTTGCCCGGATTCCCATCTCCTCCACCACCTTCATGGTCAGTTCACGGTGCCAGTACATGTCCGAAAAGAATACCGTGCCGGACTTGATCATCTCCAGCACTGCAAGGCGGCTCCCGATTTCGATGTCCCTGTCCGTAAGCTTTGCCTCGAAGGGCCAAATGTATTCGTTCAGCCACTTGGAAAGTTCCATATCGTCGGCGTAACCCCGCAAAAGGCTCATGGCCGCATGGGTGTGGCCATTGTAAAAGGCGGGCACCAGGGCTAAGTTCTTGCAGTCGATGATTTCTGCGCCATTCGCCATTTCGGGCGTAGATACATCCACAATCTTGGAGAAGACATTCCCGTCAATGAGAACATCCTTGCGGGCAGGTGGTTCGCCTGCATTTTGCATCAATACGGACTTGAGAAGAATTTTTCCCATAGTCTCCCCTCCAAGTTACAAAACGGCTTGTTTAGATCTTTCCAGTGGCCTCAAGGACCAGGTAAACCAGGTAAGAAATGTAGAACGCCAAGAAGACAGCACCTTCAATCCGATTGATACGGCCAGTACGGACACCGTTCACCTTGCGCACAGGAAGCCCAAACAGGAGCAGCAGAACCGTAAGGAGCGTCATCAGGGGCATGTCTCGATACAAAATCCCGGGCGACACGGCATCCATGGGGTCGATGACGGCAGCAATACCCACCACCATCAAGGTGTTGAACAGGTTGGATCCTACGATGTTTCCTAAAGCGAGATCGGATTCGCCCTTGCGGGCTGCAGCAATGGAACTTGCCAGTTCAGGAAGTGACGTCCCCACGGCAACGATGGTAAGGCCAATCAACAGGTCGCTTACGCCCAAGGTACGGGCAATTTCAACCGCTCCCCAGACCAGCAGGCGTGAACTTGCCACCAGCAGGGCAAGGCCGAACAGAAGCCAGAAAAGGGATTTCCACAGAGAGACTGGTGCGTCGCTGGACTCCTCAACATCGGCATTCGCCTGAGCACGTTTCTCGCGAATTTCGCTAAAGATGTTTATTCCCATGGCCAGGGCGAAAACGGCAAGCATGATAATGCCGTCCATCCTGGACACAGACAAATTAGATACCAAGAAAATGGAGAAAACCGTTACCACAAGCAAAATGGGCAAATCACGCTTGAGGGCTATCTTTTTCACCACCACCGGGCGAATTACAGCCGTAAAACCAAGAATCAGGGCAATGTTTGCGATGTTGCTCCCATAGGCATTTCCCAAAGCGAGCTCGGGATTGTGCTGTGCCGCAGAAAGGGCCGACACCACCATTTCCGGGGCAGATGTTCCAAAGCCCACCACCACCATGCCAATAAGGAGGGTGGACATGCCCATGAACTTGGCAACGCCCACGGCACCATCAACAAACTTGTCTGCGCTCCAGACCAGGAACGAAAGACCAACGAGAACAGCAACTACAGGAAGGAGCATCTAGGCTAGAAGAGGTAGAAGGAGGCTCCCAGCAGGAACGAGGTGGAGGAAAGGTCATCCACTTCGAACAGTTTCATAGATTCGCTGTTGTCGGTATCGTAGAGGTTGGAAATACCGATGTTGAAACGGAAATCGAATCCCAGGTACTGGTTCGCCATGATGGAAAAACCGCAGACGATATCCCAGTCGATAGTATTGCGGAAATCCTTGTCAATCATGTCCAGCCGGCTGGTCTTTCCATCGACAGTGGCACGGAATTCATCCTTGATGGCCATAGATGCCTGTGTACCGATTTCAAACATCAGGGAAGAACGGGGGGCCTTGAAGGCGAATAGCACAGGAACGTCAATCTTGCGTTGCTTGAACTTGCCCTTCAGGGAATACCTGGCCGTGTGTCCGCTGGCCTTGGCCTCGCTCTGTTCGAAAAGGGCCGCCACCTTCACACCGATGGTGTAGTCGGTCACGGGAATAATGCCCACAAGACCTGCGCGCCAGGTGAGGCCGTCATAGTCATGCAAGTAGTAATCGTCGCTGTAAGAAGAATACATGTGGTACGAGCCGATAAAGCCCTGGACCCCCAAGCTCCATTTCATGGGGATGAGGCCACGAAGGTCATCGAAGCTCGTGGAAACCTGAGCGTCTGTGGGGCTCACGTAAACGGTGTGGACCTTGGTTCCGCTGAGTTCCACCGGTTCAGAAGAATAGACCGTGCGGTAGACCACCGTCTGGGTCGGAGCTGGGGCGGCGGCGGCCGGGGCTGCTTCTTGTTCGGGAGCAGGAGCGCTAGATGCTGCAGGGGCTTCACCGCCACGGACAGCCATGGGAGCGGCAGCCTCTTCAGTCGGAGCAGCTTCGGCAGCGGGTGCTTCGGCAGGGGCGGCCGTTTGTTCAGGAGCAGCGGCTTGTTCAGTCGCAGGAGCTGCCGCTTGTTCAGGAACAGCTTCTGCAGCTGTCGCAGGTGCAGTTGTTTCGGGAGCAGCAGGGGCTGCGGCGGTTTCAGTAGCTGCAGGGGCAGCCTCTTGGGTCGGAGCAGCATTAGCGGCGGGTTGGGACTGCGGAGCCGCAAAAACAGCAGCGGCAAGGGTCAAAACAGAAATAATTCCAGACACTTTGAGATTCATAGAATCCTCCATTTATACACTCTAATTATAGCAATTTTCTACATTTGGGCCATGAAATTGAACATTATAGCTGCTGAAACCGCCAAGGTTAACGACAACAAGGCCTACGCCCTTTTCTTTGTCAAAGAGTCCATCCAATTCTCAAAGGTGCTTTCCGCCAAGGGCGAATCCCAGGTGGAATCCGTGCTGAAGGGCATCAAGGAAGGCCCCTTCGAAGACCTGGAATTCCTTGAAATCGACGGATGCAACACCTTCTTCGTCGATGCCGCCAAGGAGCGCGGACTTTCCGCCCTTGATCACTTGCGCATGGCGGCCTACCGCCTGGCCCAAAAGGCCATGAAACGGCAAGTTCCCTGCGTGAGCCTGTTTTTGGTCGACGCCGCCGACGAACAGTTCAAGGCCATACTCCACGGGCTCTATTACGCCGACTACAAGTTCGACGCCTACAAGAGCAAGCAGAAAGAAAATTTCCAGGTGACCTTCGAGATCGTGGCCGGTGACCGTGCCGCCGCCTTCAAGAAAATCACCGAAGAAGTGGCCGTAGAGCAGAAGGCCATCACCCTGGCACGAAACCTGATCAACACCAGCGCCTCTGACCTCTACCCCGCCGCCTTCGTAGAAGATGCAAAGACCATCGCCAAGTACACGCCGGGGCTTTCCATCAAGGTGCGGAACATGAAGCAGCTGGAAAAGGAAGGCTTTATGGGTCACGTGACTGTGGGCAAGGGCAGCTCCCACGAGCCCCACATGATTACCCTCAGCTACGACGGCACGAAATTTACGGCTGGCAAATCTGCAGGCAAATTCTCTAGCGCAAAGTCCGCAAAAAGAACCTCCCGCGACCACTTGGTCATCGTCGGCAAGGGCCTTACCTTCGACACCGGCGGACTCTGCCTCAAACCCGCCAAGTCCATGCCCGAGATGATCAGCGACATGAGCGGTGCGGCCACCGCGCTGGCCGCCATCCAGGCTATTGCAACGCTCAAACTCCCGATTCGCGTGAGCGCCGTGTGCTGCCTGGCCGAAAACGCCATCGGCAACAAGTCTGTTCTGCCCGGCGATATCTTCAAGGCAAAAAACGGAAAGACCGTCATGGTGGACAACACCGATGCCGAAGGCCGCCTGGTCCTCTCCGACGGACTTGCCGAAGCGGGCCTCATCGGGGCTACCCACATTGTGGACCTTGCCACCCTCACCGGTGCCATGGTCCGAGCCCTGGGCTATGCGGTAACTGGATTTTTCAGCAACGACGACGACCTTGCCCTGAAGGTCATCAACTGCGGCGAGGCCTGTTGCGAAAAGTTCTGGAGCATGCCTCTCGAAGAAGAATACGCCGACGCCCTCAAGGACAAGTTCGCCGACCTGAAGAACACCGGAAGCGACGCGGGGGCCATATCTGCCGCCCTCTTCTTGCAGGAATTCGTTCCCGAGAACACCGCCTGGGCCCACTGGGATATCGCAGGCACCGCCTTTGTGACCAAGAAATGGAAATACACCGAATACGGCGCCACCGGATTCGGCGTACAGACGTTGATTGAACTGGCAAGGGAGATGGGCCAGTCGGAATAAGGCTACAAGAAGTAGCTCTTCATTTTTCCCTTGCCCTTGACTTCGACCTCAATGGGGCCGCTGTAGGCAAAGGAATCCTTGGTCTCTTCGTAGGTGGATTCCGTCACATGGATTCTCATGGGTTCGCCCGTGCTTTCCATGCGGCTGGCCACGTTCACGATATCGCCCCAGATGTCGTAAATGAACTTGCTCTTCCCGATAACGCCCGCTACAAGGCTTCCGGTATTGATCCCGATACGGAGCTGTATCGGAGACGCCATTCCCTTGTTCAGTTCCCGAACATCTTCTAGAATGCCCTGGGCAAAGCGAACCATCCGGACGGCATCCTTGTTGGAGTCGTCCATGTTGAGCCCCATCGCCGCCATGTAGCAGTCCCCGATGGTCTTGATCTTTTCGACCCCTTCGCGACTGGCACGCTCATCAAAAATAGTGACCATCTTGTTCAGAAGGGTAATGACCTCTTCGGCAGGTCTACCGTCGCTTATCTTGGTAAATTCCACGATATCCGCAAACATCACCGTCACGTTGGAATAATCCTTAGCGATGGTCTTGCCGGGATGTTCCGCCAGTTCCTTGGCGATGTCCTTGGGCAATATGTTCAGCAGCAGGCTTTCCGCCTTCTCGTTGGCGGCAATCAGTTCCCGGGTCCGCTCCTTTACCACGTATTCCAGGCGTTTCTTGTAACGCTCCAAGATATCGATTTCCAGCCGATGGGCCTTTTCTACCGCCTCGTCCATATCTCGAATGGCAAATATGTACAAAAGAACCGTGCAGCCCACAAAGCTCATGTTGGTAAGGGAAAGTCCATAGCAGAAAAACTGGACAACCGTCGCCAGCACGGGCAGCACCGTGAACACCACAAGCGGGAGTCGGATTTTCCTCTGAATCCGACCGTAATATTTGATAATCACCATGAACTGCAACACCAGAATCACCGTCGGAAACAGGTAACAAAGCACCATCCCGTTAGACCTGTGGTAAAAATTCATATTATCGAAGGTATAGTAGAGCCCGGTAAACTGCGATACGACCAGCAAGATAAGCCCGACAACCACGCACCAAGACGCCGCACGCAACCGGCGCGGAGCCGACGTAAGCCCGCCCTCGTGAGTGAACAAATCCATCAGGTACAAATTGAAGGCGTAAAGCAAAAACAAGTTCAGGGCAAAGACGGCAAAATTGGAAATACGGACCATCCACCAGCCCAAATCGCTGGCATCACCGCGGAACATGTAAGCAAAGCGGTCCGCCACCAGGGTAAGGGTTGCGCAGGTCTCTATGAGCAACAGGGCCGCCTTGCGGCTGCTATTCATATTACGGGTCAAAGCAACAAACAGAGACGTTATCCCGCAGACGCCTATCAGGATAAGCATAATCCCCAGTTGATATTCCCGTAAGAACTCCATACCTAGCAAAATAATCTTTTTTCAACCAACCGGATATGAAAAAAGCGAGAAATTGCTATAATTGTGGCCGTCAAAACCGCCGAATTACGAGGTTTTTATGTTAGATTTTCTCGCCAATTATTGGCCCTATATTGTCGCCCTGGTGGTCATCGTTCTTGCCGTGTTCGCTTTTCGCGGACTCCGCAAGGCCCTCAAGGAAGGTGGCGGAGCGTTCAGCCTCGAAACCATCCGCAAGAACACCGAACCCAACTTCGCCGCCCTCAAGCAAAAGTCCAAGGCGCTGCTGGCCGACGCCGACATGATTTGCGAAACCAAGGAAGGCAGCAACCTGGTGATTCCCAAGAAAGAGGACATGATGTTCTTCCGCCGCGCCGTGCGCCAAAAATACAAGCTGGCCATGTTCCTGGTTCCCGGCACCAACAAGGTGGTCTATTTCTTCTGCAAGACCGAACAGGGGCTCCGCCGCCGTATCGAAAACCTGGTCATCAACCAGAAGTTCCGCGAAGGCAAGCCTCCCTACATAGACCACGCCACCGGCGAAAAACTGAAATACCCGAGGTAAGGGGAGTGCCCTCCCCTCGCTTCTGATTCGTCGTCATTCCGGCCACCGAGCCGGAATCTGGCCGAATCATTCGCTACCCCTTCACCTAGGGGGCACCCCTAAAACCCCGTGATGACATACAACGACCTCGCACTCGCCGAAGAAGAAAGCAAGCTCACCGCGGCTCTCAAAGAGTCCCGCAACTTGCTGATTGAAGCTCCTACGGGTTCGGGCAAGTCCCTGTTTATCCCCTACTTCTTGAGCAAGCACTGCAAGGGCCGCGTCGTGGTGTTGCAGCCCCGCCGGATTGCGGCCCTCGCCCTCGCCCAGTTTTCGGCAAAGCTCCACGGCGAGTCCTGCGGCAAGACCGTCGGTTACCAGTTCCGGCAAGAAAGCTGCAAGAGCGCAGACACTCGGATTCTGTTCCAGACCTACGGAAACTTTCTGCAGGAACTTCTGCACGGCAAGCTGGACGCCGACTGGGTGGTCTTCGACGAATACCACGAGCGCAAGGCCGACATGGACCTGCTGTTTGCGTATTTTAAGGCCAACGCCGAACGAGTACGACTTACAATCATGTCGGCGGCGCTGAACCGCGACGAACTGGAAGCGGTTCTCGGCGTCAAGTGCCTGAGCCTCGGCCACCCGCTGTACCCCGTGCAGATTATCAACCAGACGCCCGCCACAGGAACCTCCCTGGTTTCGGGAGTTGGCCTTGACGCCGAAGTGGTGCGGGCGCTCAAGACGCTCTACCGCAATGGCATCTGGCAGACCACCCTGGTGTTCCTCCCGGGCAAGGCCGAAATCGCCCGCTGCCACAGCGCCGCCGCCGAAGCGCTGGGCAACAACTGCGCAGAATTCCTGGAACTGTACGGCGGGCAGGACCGTGAAACCCAGGACCGTATTTTCGAAGTCACGGAACGGCCCCGCGTCATTTTTACCACCAACATCGCAGAAACCTCCATCACGGTGCCAAACGTCACGGGCGTGGTGGACAGCGGTATCGAACGGGTGAGCCTCTACGACGACAGTGAGAAGGTGAACGTACTCCGTACGCTGCCCATCTCCATGCAGAACGCCATCCAGAGAAGCGGCCGTAGCGGACGTACGCAAAACGGATGCGCCATCCGGCTCTGGAGCGAAGAATCCGAAAAGCGGATGCCCAGGGGAATCGTGCCCGAGGTGCTGCAGATTGAACCGTCGGAACTGATTCTGCAAAAGGCGGCACTGGAATTCGGAGTTCGGAATTCGGAATTCGGAATGATTTACACAGCATGTCATTCTGGAGCGGAACAACGTGGAGCGATAGAATCAGGTGACAAGCAAGAACACATTATTGTATTGCCGACAGCAATTCCAGAAGTTCGCGAAAAGACGGCGACGGCACTCCTGGAAAAATTCGGCATGCTCCAGGACGGAGCCATTACGGAACTGGGCCTCAGGGCCATCCGCACGCCGGTTTCAAGCATTCCCCTCGCGCTGCTGCTGGCTTCGGCCCAGAGCAAGGCGGAACTTCCGGACTTGTTGCTGGCCGCCCTCGCCTGGATTCACTCCGGCACGGAATTCCTGCAAAAGTCCAAGGTAGCCTACGACGTCATGACTCTCGCCGCCGACACGCTCTCCAAGGCGGTCACTGCCCCGCGAGAAGTGAGCTTTACGCTGCGACAACTGAAGGAATATCGGGACGGAATAGCCAAAGATGACGTATCAACGTCATGGCGGGCCACGACCCGCCATCTAGATTCCGGCTCGGAGGCCGGAATGACGCATAAGTCAGAGGCCGGAATGACGACAAGCCCCAAACATCTCGTCACCCAAAGTCTTCTCAAGGCTTTCCCCGACAGGCTTGCCACCCCCAGCGGCAACGCATACAAGCTGCCCAACCAGAACATCATCCGCCTGCAGGTGGCCGAACCGCCCTACGCTATATTGGCCCTTTCCATGCTCCGCGCAGGGAGCGGCAACAAGTCTGAGCTCAAGGTGAACCTGTACGCCGCCATCGACAAGGAACTGTTGGGCACAAACGATACAAAGACACGATACGAACTTCTGTGGCGCAGCGGGCAAGAAAGGTTCATCGGCGTAGAGATCTGCGAAACCGAAAATGCAGACGGGTCAACCACGGAACTTTCACGGAAAGAAATCCTCACGCAAGAGGCCTCGCCCAAGGTTCTCGCCGAACTGAAAAAGCTCACCGTGGCCGCCTGGAAAGAAAAAATCGAGAAAGAAAATTGGAGCGGACGCTACCTCACAGAGGCCATGGAGACACTGCTTGTCAAGATGCGCCTTGCCGCAAAGCTCTACCCCGAATACGGCCTGCCCGAATTCAACGACGAAGACATGGAGCTGATTTTCGACGAGTTCGCCGACGGAAAATTTTTGCTGCGGGACATCAACGAAGACCGATTCAGGAACATCGTGGAGGATTACTTTGGAAAGTCCATGCTGGCGTGGCTCGGCAAAACCTTCCCCGACCACTTTGTACTGCCCAACGGTAAGCGGGCCCGCTACAGCTACCAGGCCGTAGCCGACGACGAACTTTCAGGGGGCAAGTCCGTACAGAGTGCCGAGGGCGTGCTAGTTGAAATTTCGGCTCGCATCGAGGACTTTATGCAGATGCGGGGCGAGCACAAAATTGCCGATGGCAAACTGAAGGTCCGCTATGACATTCTGGCGCCGAACTTCCGCACCATCCAGAAAACCTGGGACCTGACGGGATTCTGGCAGAACACCTACGCCGAGGTGCGCAAGGAACTGCGGGGCCGCTATCCCAAGCACCCCTGGCCGGAGAAGGTAATTTGATTATCTTACCCGGTACACTGTCAGCGTCTTGCTGAACTCGTAACCCACCACCAGCAAGGCCTGGCCGTAGACGGGGCTCTTGTCGGCCGGAATAAACAGCAGGCCTTCGGGGCCGCGGTCCTTGGGGTCAAAGTAAAGGTCCACCAACTTCGGGGCGGTACGCACACCCGCATCGACAGCGGTCAGGTCAAAGACCGCCACACCGCTGGAGCGTTCCAGCCCCACAAAGGCGTAGCGTTTGCCGTTCACCTCACCCACCGTCACGTTTTCCGGCTCGCAGCCCTTCTTGGGGCTCCGGCTGTCCATCTTGACCTTGTCCTTCTTGGAATTCCAGTTGAAATAGTCGGGAGCGAGTTTCCCGAAGGCCCGTTCCATTTCTTCGCCGCTGTCCCACAGGAGCCGGCCGGTCTCGCCGTCGAACAGACTGACGGAGCGGGTGCCGAAGCCATAAACGTAGGGGCACTTGCCGCCGGGAACTTCGTCGGGCCCTTGCTGGTCGCAACGTTCCAGCAGGCTTACCGTGAACTTTTTCAGGTGCGGGGCCACGTCGTCGTTAAAGACGGTGCGGTCCAGGCGATCGTCGGCCAGCAGATCCGTGACCGTCCCTTCGTCGGTCCAGGCCTTGTAATCGTTCACGGAGGCGCCCTCGTTAGCGGTGAGCACTAGGGTCTTGCCGCCTACGGTAAAAGACGCAATGCCATCAGGCTGACGGAGCCCTCTGATGGGATAATTCTTGATTTTTATCTTCTCGTCTTTCTTGACGTCTAAACCGAAACCCGGCTTGGAATGGTCTACGTAACCCAGCGGGAAAACATCCACAATCTTCTCGGCAGTAATGTCCACCTTCGCCATGGCGTTGTTCTCTTGCAAGCTGACCCAGGCCCACTTGGAATCCTTGGAAACCGTGATGTATTCCGGTTCTATGGAACGCACAAACCCCTGCAGGCCGGGGCTGCGCACGCCCTTCTTGCGGAGCGCAAGGGAATCCAGCCCCTTAAAATCCAGGACCTTTGGCGTCAACTTGTAATCGTTGAGGCTTGCACCGTGTCCAACGGAAAGGATAGCCACGCCGCCTTCGGGATCTTCGTTATAGTCCGCGCTGGGCGTGCCTTCGCAGGCCACGAGAATCCTGCTACCGTCAGGGGTAAAGGTCACCATGTCGGGCAGGTGGCAAAGCCTTTGAGCTGATGCCACGGGAATCAGTCCCTCGGCAAAGCGGAACAGTTGCACTTGTCCAAGGCCATGGTCGGGTTCTGCCGTTATGGAAACAGCCACCAGGTCGCCGTGCACCGTCACGCTGGTAGCGGGGCCGTCCAGCTGCAGGCGGCTTTCCACCTTGGGGTTCTTCTCGTCGGCAAAGCTCACCATTTCAACAAGTTTTTCGCCGCCTACCACAAAGAGCAGTTTTTTTTCGGGCATGTAGGCGGCAATTTCGGGAGCGGTCATCTGCAAGGTCGCCATGGGCGTAAGCACGTTTCCCTTCTGGAAAACCTGTGCTGCCACCGTAGAGGCAAGAACCGTCGCTATCAGCAGGAGCCGTTTCATCTTGTCAACGCCCCTAGTCAAAAATCAGCCAGAAAAGGAGCATCCCAAGGGCAATTCCACCGAAAAACGATGAGCTGGTCATCATGGCGGCCTGGCTCCTGGACTGATTTTCCCTTTCCTTGTTCTTCTCGTTCACGCCCACCGAAACGCTCAGCGCCTTGGCGCAGGTCTCGTTGCTCTTTTTCATGGTCTCGTAGCTCTTTTCCCAGTTCTCGCCCTTGGCCTTTTCCGAGTTGAGGGCGGCACGCAGGGAATCCTTCTCCACCGAGCAGGAACTATCCGCGATAGCCATCAGGCTATCCCTATGGGCAAGCTCCGACTTGAATTCAGAGCAGGTTTCCTGCAGGGCGGACATTTCGGCAACAGAGTCTGCCGGGGCAGCAGCAAATGCCGCAACAACACAAAACAAAAGGGCAAAAAGAATCTTGTTCATGGAATACAATATAACAAAATGGCCCTAAAGAATCGACTCATTCCTTGTACCATCCAGGGACTTTACCCAGCTTTTCTAGCGCCGACCCTGCGAACATATTGTCCATACAATCCACATTGGAAACATTCCAACGGCTTATATCGCCATTGAATTTTGAATCGACAAACATGTAACTCATGTCTTTCACACAAGATACATCCCAATTGCCAATATCGCCGTTGAATACCGACGAGGCGAACATTCCGCTCATAATCTCTACGTTCGCAACATTCCATTGGCTGATATCGCCGTTAAAAGGCGTTCCAGAGAACAATCCCCGCATATCCTGCACACTCGATACATCCCACTTGCTGATATCGCCATTAAATGCGGAATCATAGAACATCCCGCTCATGGAGCAGACCTTGGACACATTCCATCGGCTAATATCCCCTGCAAACGCCGAGCGATGAAACATCTGGCCCATATCCGTCACATTGGATACATCCCATTCGCTGATATTTCCGTTGAATGGCGAATAATCAAAAAGACCAAACATATCCGTGATATTGGACACGTCAATGAAATTCAGGTCACATTCCGGCCCCTCTTTCTCAATCGCATCCTTTATCAGTTCTTCTAAATGCGAACGGTCTCTCGCCACGATTTTATGGCGAGAGCATGCGCTATCTGTCATAAGTTACCTGCAAAATCACTTTTTGAACCATTTTCTTTATTTCTTTACGCCAAGCTTTTTCTTCCACTTGGCAATGGCATCCGTAGTCAATGACATAACGCCGGTTCCCTTTCCTAAGTCACTTGCGAGGACTGGGTAATAGACATCTCCATCCTTGTCCGGTTCACTATGATCAAAATCCGAGATGCTTTTGACTTTTTTCCCTTTCTTATCTAAAAGGAAAACCTCCCCCCTGCCGTCTTTTGTAGAACAGCGAAGTTCATCACCCATACGGAAGTCGTTGCTGTCAAGACCATCAGAATCAAAAGCTGCTTCTAGATAATACGGAATTTTGAAGATTGGGAGTCGTTTTGCCTTGTTGCTACCCGCTTTAAGCATCTTTTTGACAGGCAGCGCAAAAATATCTTGTTGACTATCTCCAAGAACCTCAACCTTGTGTTTTTTTATTTCGCAATTATTGCCATATTTGTCCACGTGCTTGACAAATTCGCTAGAGCGTGCATCCCAGTCCTTACCATACTCTTCCAGGGCAACACCCCTAGTCCCATCAAAATCTACACAATACCAAAGTTTTCCTCCTTTCGCCCAACCATTTCCTAGACCCATAGATTCTAGAGTCATAAAATCCGTAGATTCCCAACGGAATTCAAATTCAAGTCCTTTTTCTGCCATTTCTTTATAGGCATCAAAAGGTGGTTTATTTTCGCTCCCAAAACTTGCTTTTCCACTCAGAATTTTATTTAAATCCGCAGCTTGCGTTCCCAAAACAAAGGGGATTTTCTTGCCATAAGCAGTGTTGAATTTCTTGATTTGCGCAGCGCTCATCACAATGACGTTCGTTATATTTATGTTAATGGAACCCTTTTTTGAGGACTTGTTTTCTTGTTTGCCAGTGAACCATTCAGGAAGCTTGTGCTCTTCTTCAAGAACAGAATGCGAAAACATACACTCCATATCAGTCTCATTAGACACGTTCCATTTACTGATGTCTCCATTGAACTCCGATCTACAGAACATAGCCCCCATATCTTTCACTTTGGACACGTCCCATTTACTGATGTCTCCTTTGAACCCTGATTTCCAGAACATATAATGCATATCATTCACTTTGGACACGTCCCATTTACTGATATCTCCATTGAATTTAGAGCAGTAAAACAAGAACGCCATATTTCTCACTTTAGACACATCAATGAAATTAAGATCACACTCCAATCCATACTTTGAGATTGTAGCTTTAATAATATCCTTCAAATCATTTTTATTTTTTGCGACGACGCGTTTCTGCCCGCCCCTCCCCTTGACGACAGGATTATTCATACTTTTCAGGCTCTTCAAATTCTTGGGAGCATCTTCGCTTTTTGAAATCTTTTTCATTGTAGATGTCGTCTTGGATTTCACAGCCTTGTCATTTACCAGTTTTCCAACGATCTTCCCTGATTTATACCAATCAGGCATTTTTCTTCCTTTTACATCCCAAATAGTCTCACCAAACATATCTTTTGCTTTACATTTTGTCGATATATTCCATCCGTTAATATCGCCATTAAACTTAGACATATAAAACATTCTGCGGGCATCAGTCAAGTTCGACACATTCCACTTGCTAATGTCACCATTGAACTGAGAACCTAAGAACATACCACTCATATCCGTCACGTTTGACACATCCCATTTGCTAATATCACCATTAAACCGAGAATGCATAAACATACTTTTCATCTTCGTCACATTTGACACATTCCACTTGCTGATATCGCCGTTATAACCAGATTCATAGAACATGCCATCCATATTCATCACATTGGATACATTCCACTTGCTAATATCGCCCCTAAATTTCGATACAACAAACATTCTGCACATATTCGTCACTTTTGACACATCCCATTTGCTAATATCACCATTAAACCGGGACCCCTCGAACATAAAACTCATATTCGTCACTTTGGACACATTCCACTTGCTGATGTCACCATTAAACTGAGACTCGTAGAACATAAAACTCATATTCGTCACGTTTGAGACATCCCACTTACTGATATCGCCATTAAAATCGGATCGAAGAAACAATCTATGCATATCCGTCACTTTGGACACATCAATGAAATTAAGATCGCATTCGTTGCCATATTTTGCGATTGTGGCATCAACAATTTTTTTCAAACCATTGAGATTTTTTGCGACGACGCGCTCCTGTTCGCCTTTATTCGTGGTCTTGGCATTTTTCTTTGCGTCTGTTTTCTTAGCGACCATGGTATTTCTCCTTGTTAAAAATCAAAAAAAATTCTATTACCAATATATATTATTCTTTTACAAAAGTTCCTTTTTTTGAAAATTTTTCTATACAAAGCACAAAGCGCCTTAAAGCACCAGCAAAAAGGCGTTATGATTTGGGGAATTTAGGGATTTGAGGGGATGTGTGGATCGGGGAAAAGATGATTATACTAGTTTGCGTTATACCCAAATTTCCTAGTTAACAATACTTCTTTCCACCACGATTCTCTAGCTATAATATATTCATCCGAAACATCATCCGTAAATGTTTCCAATATTGAGTATTGAAAATTTTCTTGAATGTAGGAAATACCATAATTATCCACCAACTCTTTGAGTTCTTTGTTTGGATATTTTCCATTTTCTTTTTCATCCCTATCAAAACCACTAGTAAGATAGGTATTCCAACGTCCAAGAATTCCTTTATCACCATATGCCGAGCCAACATACAGTTTTCCAGTTTTTGTATCCGTTATTAAATAAACACCTTTTCTTGAATTCAATGCAGTGCGCCATTCATCAGATATTTCAATTTTCCTTTTCAGTTCTTTATAACTTACGGAAACATTTTTATAGCCAGGGAAAACCTTTTCAGCAACACTTTTGTCAGGACGCCAAAGTTCAATCACCTCTAGATTGTTTATAAAATCTTTAGCATTACGAATTCCATTTTGTTCTCTTTTGTGATACTTCACAACCAATCGGAAGTTATATTGTTTCGTCTTGTAATATTCGGCCTCAGCAAAATTACCTAAACCATTGTCCTTAACAACTTTTACCATCCCTGTCATTAACCAATGGTCCTGATTTTCTGGAAGACGAATGAAACCTATAGCAATAACATCTTTAAAAAAACTTATAGAACCTTTTCGATTGTGGACTAAATTTTTTAAATTCAATTCTTCTTTTTTTTGTTCGTCTCCAGCAATACCAACGGGATTGAACACTCCATTTTTGTCATCCGTCATAAAACGAATTTTCGCTTTCTTCAATTCAGACTCACTTAATTGGAGAATATCGTTCAATTTGATTTCTTCCATAAAATTACTCCTTGCATACATTATTAAAATATTCCCACACGAGGACCATTGCCATGGTATCGAGTTCGCAGTACTTGAGCAGGCCTTCACGGATAGCCTTGTACTTCAGCGCGTCGGGTGTTAAATTGGCTGCGGTCAATTCCTTTCCCCAATCTACTTTCGGGTCGAGCGCCTGAAAGCTGCGGAAAAGCACGAGTGGCAAGCCGCCGTTTTTGATTTGCGTTTCATCGCTCACATCAATTTCGTCGTCATCAGAACTTCGGGCATATCGTCTCAATTCTTCCTTGTCCCATAATTCCTGATTAGCGATAGTATCAATAAGGTTGTCTTGAATTTCCTTGAGTTGAGGCAATACCTTGTAAGGACTTTGGATTTCTCCCTTATCATCCTTCACAATCAATGCAATCGGATGTTCCTTATAGTTTTGACTTTTGATTTCGCTGCCATAAATGGGCTTACTATACTTTTCTTGAATGTATGTACCACTCTTCAAAATGGCAGGTAAAACATCCTTGATGGAATTGGAGCCCTTCATGTCCGGATGCCAGTAGAACCGTTTGACAATTTCGCAGAGGTCAATCATATCGCGGTTACCAGGTTTTGCTGGTATACCAGCCTTTTTACATGCTTTAACCTCTTCGGAGGTCGGATGCGTGATACTTTCAATAAAAGCAACCAGTTCATCCTTTTCAGGTTCTTCGGAATTAAGAATTTGCTGACGAATAGCTCTTAAAATAGAGTTTTCGTGAGTCGCATAACGGAATATCGTTCCGCCATCTTTCCCTAATTGCTCTTTCAACTCCTTAATAAAGTCAAAATTCGGAAAATTGCCAGGCTGAGTCTTCAAAAACTGCCCCGCATGTTCAATACGCCCATCTTTATGGATAATATGGTGCGAGAACTGGAAAGCAATTTGTTCATAAGGACGGGTATTAACAAAAAATGGAAGAGCACTAGCCGTTGTTTCGAAATCAATCATATGAAGCGGATAATCCCACGACTTCATCTCAGCACGGAGTTCATCTTTCAGGATAATAGGCTCCTTTTGATTCTTTTTCACACCGTCAATCTGAATCCACTTTCGCTCGTTATTGCTCCACCCTGTTTTCTCGCGATCATTTTTTCGAGGGTATACAGATTCGTCAATATCGTCTATGTAATAGATGCCGCTACGAATCCAGTCATCTTTTGTGTTTGGAGAATGGGTTAATCCAGCCCCGTTTAATGCTTTTATCGAGTGTTTTTCTAAATCATCTGTGTAACGTTTCGGAACCTCACGCCAGCATTCTTCAAAGCCGCTCTTCAATTTTGAGGTATTAGCAGAGTCTGTTTTTTCAGCATCTTTTTCTTTATCATCCGACAATCTAAAAGGACAAGTGAAGCATTTACTACCTAAAGAGCAATAGTGTTTCTCGTTATTCACATACCATTTTGATTTTTCTTCAATAAACGAGACAAATGGCATACCTAACACATCAGCCTGTTCGGCAGTCTTGCCTTCGATAACCAGCTTGCAATCATTATCAACGGGGAACGGCGTCAAAATATGCTCGTGCGGTTTCTTTAATATTTCAAGAGCGTCGGGAGCAACTTCTACCTTTGCGCGCTTTTCTTTTCTGCCATCTTTTTCGAATTCCTCTTGTCTGACCTTAAAAAGACCATTCAAGCTAGGGATGGTATTCACCTTACTCTTGTCCGGCATCATCAGGAATGCTTGCACTTCCCAGACTTCATCCGGATAATCCGTTTTTAAAGCATTTTCGACAACCCATTTCTGGAACGCCACGTCGTAAAGGTAGTCTCGAATGTCGGAATTCACGACTTGTTCACCTTTATATTTGCCGCCCTGCGCTATAGAAACAAAATCAATTTTAGGATCCCAACTTTTCGCCTTAACTTCAATCAAATCAACCTTATGACCATCCTTTTTCACAACATCGGCACGGACAAAACAATCACCGTAGCGGAAGGCTGCTTCTGCAATATTCACTTTTTCTTGCTTGAAGAGTTCTCGGGTGCGCTTAAGGGGCTTATCGTAACCACTGCAACCTTCCAAGTCATTTTCCGGCGGAACGTCGCCATAGATTTTCGCCAGCTCACCAACCTGGAATCCACCTTCCGCAAGGGATTTCAAGAAATCATCATTTGCAGATTGGTTTTCGTATTGTCCCTCATTGGTTCCAGAATTATAATAGTAATACGCCTGCATCGGGCAGTGCGTAGCAATTTTGAAGGCGGATTTGGTGAAAAGTTTATTGGGCATGGTAGATCTCTTATCTATAAAATTGTCTTTATTTTTGAATCATCTGGAATTTCTATTAAATAGTAATGATAACCCGTTAAACCTATTGGTTTCCATTCTATGGGGTAACTTCCAATCACTTTTAGTTCTTGATCTTTATGTGTTATTTTATCAGTTTTATGTTTGTTAGTAAAATCTCTAGGGCCTAAATTCGGCTTTGATTTACCTCTAAAAAACTGGTAGATAGGGTCTAAAGTATTATCTGTTTTTTTTCTTGAAATTCTACCCCATTCTCTAAATAAAAAGCCATCTGCTTTATCAAAGATCAATGCAAGACAGTATGTTTTCTTGAACTTTAACTTGCGTCGATTCTCTTCCATAAATTGAATATCTTCTACAAATTGGTACATCCTTTTCGGATACGCACCATTTGTCGGAAATTTCAATTCAATCGCATACTTCTCCGAATCTTTTTCAAAATCCTTAAAAATAACTATATCCATCTCATGTTTTACGAAATCATCATCTTTAAGAAGTCTATCTTCATAGTAGATGTCACTATAGAAATCCTTAACATTTCTCTCAAATTGAACATTAAAATCTGGGTCTAATTTTTTTAACTCATCTCTCAAAAACATTCCCAATTCATGCTGCAAGGAAAACTCATTATATATCTTGGCCTTTTTTAGATCTTCAGCATTTTTCATAGACAGACCATCGATACCATTCGTAAAAAGATTTTCATTATCTTTATTATCGTTCAGAAATTTCTCAATAAGTTTTTTCAAGTCAATTGATTCATCCATTTCCCATACTCCTTCTATTTCAAATTTTTCCTTTCAGAAATATATACTGTTTTTTCCCAAAATGCAAAAAAATCACCCACCGTAATTCTCCATCAGGTACTCCGCGTACTCCCTGAGCCATTTGCGTAAGGAAACCGGCTTTATAACGCGGGCTACGTCCGAAAACGACACCACCCAGTTGAACAGTAGCTGGTTTACTTCCGCTTTCAGCTTCACGGTAAACTTGCCGTCCTTGGTCTTGCCGATTTGCATGGAGCGGTTGAAGGGGTTCTCTTCTAGGTAGAGCCGCGCATGGCCCTGGAATTCGATTTCCACGTCCTGGAGTTTCGGCTCCTGGCCACTCATGAACGCAGCCCCCGACGTCACCTGCCGACGCAGTTTGTCCACGACCTTCGGGTCTTCAGCATACATTTCCTTGGAAAGCTTAACCTTCTTAATACGGCGGAACTTGAGGGTGTAGGTATTGCCGTCCGGACGCTGACAGCCTATGTAAAGCTCGTCTTCGTAGATGATGATCATCAGCGGGATGCGCGTGGACTGCCTTTCAGTATCACCCGAATCACGGTAGGTCACTTCGATCTTGCGATGGTCATGAATGGCCTGCAAAATAATCCGGATTTTTTCGCTGGCGTCTTCCTCGAAATCCGGGGGCGTGCCCATGAAAAGGATTCTCGTATTCAGCTCATCGGCAAGCTGCCTAAGGGATTTCTGCTCGCTGTCGGGCAGGCTTTTCTCTATACGCTCCAGAAGCTGGGTGATAATCTCGCTGGTGGCGGGGTAAATGTTGGCAATACGTTTGAGGAACACGAAATGCAGCATGGTGTTCTCGAAGTTCGGGAACAGAAGCCGCTCGGCATTGGGGAGCGCTGACCGATAAACCGCCGTGCGGCCCTCGTTTTCCACCGTAATGTAGCGCCCGCCGTCCATTTCCGAAAGAAACCGCATGTCGCGCTGCACGTTGCGCCGTTCCTCGTCGGGAATGTTGAAAGCGTTCATCAGGTCCGTCACGGTGAATTTCTTGCCGGGGTTCGAAATCACCTTCGCAAAGAGCTGCACAGTCCTTTCGCCGCGAGTCATGTCCGCCATAATATCTCCTAGATTACTTTATTCCTGCTCATTTCAATATACATTATTCCACATAAAGGAGATCCCCGGCCAAGCCGGGGATGACAATGCGAGTCAAAATCCTTCGACTCCGCCTTACGGTTTCGCTCTGGATAACATTTTCTGAATAACTACAGCCCCATGGTGCGTCCCTCGCGACTGTCCTTATAGGCAAGTTCCGACTTGAGCGCATCGAGAACCGCCTCGGAGGTGAGTTCGCTCTCATCGTAGAAGCGGAGCGAGGCGTATGCAGCGTTGAAGTCGCCCGGAGTGAGCATGCGGAGGCTACGCACCGCCTCGGGCATTTCGACCTTCGGGAAAAATCCCTTCCACAGGGCCTCGATGCCTTCGGGCTTCAGGTAACCGAACTTCACCTTCAGCGCAAAGCGCCTGCGGGAGGCCGCATCGAGTTCCCCCTCGAAGTTCGTCGCCGCGATGAAGATACCCTTGAAGTTCTCCATCTGGGTGAGCATCTCGTTCACCTGCGTCACCTCCCAGTTGCGGGCGGCACCGCTGCGGTCGCGAATCATGCTGTCCGCCTCGTCCAAGAAGAGAATCGCCTTCTTCTCTTCTGCTTCCTTGAACATCTTGCGGATAGCCTTCTCGGTATTGCCCACATAGCAGTCAAGCAGGTCGCTCGCCTTCTTGATGATGAGCTTGCGGTCGAGAGTGCGGGCGATGTGCTTCGCGAATTCCGTCTTGCCGGTACCGGGCGCCCCGTAAAGCAGCATGTTCAGGCTATCGGCGCGGTCGCCCTTCTGCATGTTCTTCCACTTCGCATCGAACGCGCTCATCACCTTCAGGATTTTCGGCATGTCCGCGTCGGTGTTGATGGCATCGAGCAGGTAGCGCGGCGCTCGGCTTTCCTTGTCGCGGCTCGCGTATTCCATATCCAGGTTCAGCAGGTTCGCCTGCGCCTCCGCGATGGTGCGGATGCTCTCCAGCGGGTCCACCTTGCAGCCCGATTCCAGCAACTTCTTGGTGCCCGCAATCGCCTGCGTAATGCCGCCCGCCGTAATCTGGAACTCAGAGGCGAAACGCTTCACCTCGTCTTCCGAGATAATAGCGCCTGCGCCCTGTTCACTTACCACGGACTGCCACACCTGTTCGCGCTTTTCTGCATCGAGGCGTTCGAATCGTATGGAGTAGTCGAACCTGCGCAGCGTACTGTTCTCGATATAGCCAATGTTGTTCGAAATCCAGATGACCGGAATCTTGATCTGTTCCAGGAAGAAGTTCAGCGCCCCCTTCTCGCAGCAGTTGAGAATCACGTCGGATTCATCCACCAGGAGAATCGCCTTCTTCTTCTGGTACTTGGTGGCGGCATACAATATACTCCCCATGCGGCTACGCACCACCGAGTTTTCCTTGCTGTCGCGGTGCACGCCCTCGGTGCTGATGTTGGTGAGCACCAGCGGGCGCTTGAGTTCCTTCGCAATCGCCTTCGCAAGTTCAGTCTTGCCGGTACCCTCGACCCCGTAGAAGAAAATGTTCAGACCCTCGCCCACCTTCGCATGCTTGATCATGTCGAAAGCCATTTCCACCTTCGGGTCCTTGCGGCAGAGTTTCTTGTAGGGCACGCAGCCGCCCTCGTAAACCCTGAAGTAGAGGCTGTCCAGGTCATTGCCCGAATGCCCGTCCAGGAACATCCCGATTCGCTTGGAAATATCGAGGTCCTCGTCCAGGATACCCATCTGCTTGAGGGTGCCCTTGTTCGAGACCAGGTTCTCGAAATCCACATCCGGGTAAAGCTGCGGGAAAACATCCGGGAGCGCCGCCCCGCGGAACCTGCGGGAACCAATCATGTCCAGGAGCGAACTGCACTGCTCCTTGTTGAAGAAAATCCACGAGAACAGCACGATTTCCATCTCGGCGTCGCTCAGGTTGAACGCGTTCTGCACAATGTTCAGGCGGCGGAAATACCCGTCATCCACGCCGCAATTCTCCTCGAGAACCTTCTCGAGCTCGCGGGCAACGCTCTCGTAAAACACCTTCTGCGAGGAGGTGTCGAAAATGCCCTCGCCGCACAGGTAGTTGCGCACGAAATCGGCAATCTCCTTGACGGAACACGACCTGTCGATTACATCGTTAAAGCGCACCACCGCCATTTGGCGCCTCTGGTAAGCAACGCTCGTCTCCTCGCTGCTTTCGTCGCAGCGGAGCCTCTTTCCGGCGTAACTCCCGTTCACCTCCTTCACGAACCGCTTCTTGGCGGCGCCGGTGATGCAGTCCTCTTCGGCGTTGAGCTTCTCGAAGTGCTCCGAGAGGTCCTTCAGCACGCGGGAGGCGGCCTCCTTCGTGAAAATCGCGATGCAGTCGTCCGCATCCGGCATGCTCTTGGACGCTCGCATCATGCGAATCCAGTACTCGTAACTCTTGAGCGTCACGAAATCCAGTGTGATTCTCTTGTCGTAGCCGCTGGAGCGGAGCGAACCCAATACACCCTTAAAATAATTCTTCTTCATACAATCCTCACCTATATATCGTCGCGAAAAACAAAAACGTAAAGTCCCCCGCGACTTTTTTTAACACTTTTAATATAGATTGAGAACGCGACAATTATTGACGTATAATATCATCCGCCCCCTCAAAAAAAATTTTACTCCAGAGCGACAAACGACAATATTTGTCGCATATAAAAGATATTTTTAGAAATCCAACAGGAATCGAATATGAAAAAGACAGAAATTACATTCGTTAGGGATATGGAGAGTCCGAAAATCAGCAACATGTTACAGTCCGATATAACTTTCGTGAACTTTGAAAAGCGTCGCTATATCAGTGAAGCCCCGATAAACGTTCAGGAACTTGATTTTCTGCACAAGGCCGGTTACAGAGCCATTGATACGGCGCTGGCGGATACCATTATGCGGCTTAACAGTATGCAAGGCTGCAGGACTCGCTATTGCTGTTCTGGACACCCCGGCAGATTTGGTGAAGGGTATATCGTATTTGAGGAAATCCCAGAGACGCTAACGGAACAAATCGGCAAACTCACATACTGGAAACATGATGCAAGTTGGGGAAATGGGTCAAGTCCCGACGCCGCCCATCCACCTTTAATCCGCTGGGAAATGAACGGCATCGCGTGCACTTGCGCAACCACTTGGCTTAAAGCGCTACTTGAACTCGCCGAAATGGAATGTTTGCCCCAACGCAATTCGTTTGACGAATATCGAATCAAAAGTACGTATAAAGGGCGCTCTCCGCACAAGCAAGAAATCAGGAACGTATATCCTGTAACGACGAGAGAATGAAATTAGCTGGATTACGACAGACTATAACTTGCTTTTAAAATGTTGTAAAATAGTCTATAAATTATGCTTCAAGCTGGCTGCGAAGCACGACGACGTCTTCTAGGGAAAGATCCGTAGCCGCGGCAATTTCCTCATTGGAAAGTTTGCCGAGTACTATCATTTTCTTCGCAATCTCGCGATTTCTACCAGAAATACGTTCTTCAATCTTCGCGTTGACGTCATCCGCGAATTCCTTGAAGAAGCCGTCCCTCAGGGCGTTATGGTCCCATACCTTGTGGTACATATTCCGATATGCCTCGAATTCTTTCTTGTTGAAGTTAGATACTTTTGCGCTTTCTGTCAAGTCCTTGAACTTTCCATCGTCCAGTTCTTCGGGGAGTTCCTTGAGCCGGTTCAGGTAGCGGAAGAAGAACAGCCACTTGCTCAAATCGCTGGAAGTCTTTTCGATGAAAAAGGGAACCTTCGAAAGTTCAATAGCAGTAAAGTTATAGGTATCCACAAGCTGTTCTCCGCTTTCCATGTCGATTACCGTTGCACGATGGACAGCGCGTTCATCGGGAAAAACAGAGAAACGCGTCAGGGCGATTACGTAGGTTGGCTGGACATCAAAACTCCAATCGTCCCCGGGCTCGGCCTGATTCGCCACCATCTCGCTAGCGTAAAACGCTAGGCGTTTCACGAAATTCTTCATCTCGCGAATCTGCACCTCTATCTCGATGAGGTTCCCCAAATCATCCTTGCAATGCAAGTCGAAAATTGCCGTGCGCGACGCCTTGCTGCCGCTCAGGTTCTTCGCCACGCTGCGGGTCCACACATTTTTGATGGGCCGTTTGAGTTGTGGCTCCAGCAGGTCGTTCAACAGATTGATGAGGTTGTTGCGGCTGGCAGGCTTGTCCGGGTCGAAGGCCTTCTTGAAGGCCAAATCCACCAGCAAATTTGCATACGGGCTCGTTTCGCCCGGCTTCACGATACAGTCCTTGAAGGACTTGCGTACTTTCATCCTCTACTCCTTCCGCCTACATGCAAGAAAAGGCGAATATCTCAAAAACTACTGCACAAATACACACTAATTTCAAACTATCGTCAAGAGAAAAACGCGAAATTTTTCAAAAAATTGCGGATGCGGATATATTTGTCGCAAATTTATGCTATTTTAAGATTGACATAGCCCCGTACCGAATGGTGCGGAGCGACCGGAATTTTTGAGATTCGTCTCTTATTCTCATTGCAGAAACTACCACTTTCTATGTATCCGAGAGTAAGACGAACGCTCACGCCCACATTGGGCGTGGGTCGTTTTGTGCTTATTGGATACAAGGGTGTGGTAGCCCGCTGCAATGATAAGTGCCTACGACTCCACGCCTTTTTGTTTATCGAACAGGATGGGGTTATCACGGAGTAAGGGCGAATACAACCCAAATAGGCAGCCCGATGATTACAAAAGACAATCTCCGCGAAGTACTAAAGTGCTTAGGCTATAAAGAAACCAAAAACGTATTTAAAAGAAAATTTAGACAAGGAGCAAGTATTGAAGTAAATTTCAATACTCAAAAAATCACTTATGCTCCAATAGATTCATCTTTTACAGAAGGCTTGTTCCCTACCAAAGAAAAGCCAGCCAAGGGCTTTATAATTCATAGAAATACAACTCTTGATTTTAGTCATAATGAAAATTATGTATGTCTTATTAGTGTTCATTTTTTACTTGAAAAGGGGTACATGCCTGAACACATTATTTTTGAGCCCGCATTTAAAGTAGGACACAACAATAAACCTTCATACGGAGACATTTTAGTTTTTGACAAAGAATACAACCCTCTAGCATTAATAGAAAATAAAACTTACGGCAACGAGTTTAGTAAAGAATGGAATTTAATGCAGAAAAATGGAGGCCAACTATTTAGTTATTTAGGCCCCCTTGTCAATCAATTAGGCGCTTGCGAAAATCTAGTTTTGTTCACCTCCGATTTAGACGAAACGAATATAATATACAAGAGCCATATAATTACGTTAAGAGATAATGAAAAAAGAATCAAAGAGTTAAGTACAGCCAAAACTTTTGAGCAGGCACAAGGCAAATATTATGAGGTTTGGAGTGATACATACGGAAAGTCCTTTGAAACGAAAGGACTGTTCGAATCTGATATTGCGCCTTACTCTATCGGGAAGTTAAAATACACAACAAAAGACTTAAAGGCTTTATCTCACGCTGAAATAAAACCTATTTTCCATGAATTTGCTACCATTCTTCGCAATCACGCAATTACGGATTTCGAACATTCATTTTATATCCTTATAGACTTATTTTTATGTAAAATTACAGACGAAAGAAATAATCCCAATGATTTACAGTTTTATTATAAGGGAATAACGCGAGACACTCCTAAGGAATACTGCAATCGTTTGTTGAAACTATACCAGTTAGGGAAAAAGCAATTATTTGACATTGATGTTGTAAATAAAGAAGAAAGTGATATTGTACAGGTGTTTTATGATACAGATCGTTCCGTAACTAATGGACTTTTTGATGGCATAAAAAAGTTATTTGAAGAAATTAAATTTTACAATATCAAAAAATTTAATTTTATAGATGTGGAAAATAAAGAAGAATTTGAAATGAATTTTCAAATTCTTATAAAGATTGCAGCGCTTATCCAAGACATTAATTTAAGTTGCAGTGAGACGAATCATTTCTTTGGAGACCTATTTGAAGGACTTTTGTCAAAAAATGTCCATCAAACAGAGGGGCAATACTTCACGCCATTACCCATAGCAAATTTTATAATTAATTCACTCCCTAATTTTTCAAAATCAGATGAAATAAAAATATTAGATTACGCTTGCGGAGCAGGGCATTTTCTGACTGAATTTGTAAAATACTATCCCAATGCCAAGTTGTATGGAGTCGAAAAAAGTCAAACTCTTAGCCAAGTTGCCAAAATAGCAACTATCATAAATGGCGGTAAAGACGCAAACATTATATACAAAGACGCATTAAGTGTTATTGATACTAAAATTGCACGTTATCAAGGATTTGACAAAGAAAGTTTTGATTGCATAATCGCAAATCCCCCTTACAGTGTAGACGGCTTCCTTGACACCATAAATAACAACGATAGGGAACAGTTTGAGCTGACAAAATATGTGGATTCTAAGACTTATCAAGCTCAAGATTCCATTGAATGTTTCTTTATAGAAAGAGCTGATCATTTTTTAAAACAATATGGTTTGTTAGGCATAGTTTTGCCGGTATCGGTTCTCACCAATGGTAGCATCTATCTAAAAACAAGGAACATTCTTTTCAACAACTTCAATATTTTGGGTATAGTAAGTCTAAACAAAAGGACTTTTGGCTCAACAGGAACAAATACAATCATTCTTTTCGCCCAAAAAGTGAAGAAAAATGCAACAGGCCTAGTTAATACATTCATAGCAAAAAAAGACATCACTCAGTATTTGAGTCATAAGGCAATAATTGAATATATAAGCAAACAAGGCTATACTAAAGACGATTATTTTAAATTCATGCAAGATGGAATTGTAAGTTCTTCTTTGGAGACGAATGAAATTTTTCAAGATTATAGAGAGACTTTTGAATCATCCAAAGAGTATGAAAAAACATTGTCAAATGTTTCAAGTCCTTCCAAATATAAAGAAGAAAAATTTATCAAATATGCTCAGGAAAAAGAAATAGATAAATTAACAACATTCATCCAAGTCTACAATAATAAAGTCATCTTATTGCAATCGCCATCTGATAAAGTTAACAACAAAAGTAATAAAGACGAAGTTGTTCAATTTCTTGGCTATGATTGGAGTAACAAACGCGGAAGCGAAGGAATAAAATATATAACGGATATCCCTGCGGGAGATGAGGATGACGAGGATGCGGAATTCTTAGAAACAATAAATTCTATAAAGAATATAAAAACTCCACTTTATAATCCCAATAATTCTTATGACTATTCAAAATTTTCTTACGCAATCAGAAAGCATATAACAAAGATTTGCCAGAAATTCTCGTTTAAGAAAAATACTGAAAATTTGGATCAAGATTTTAACAATGATTTGTCAGAATTATTAAGTTATGAAGATCTAAGTAATTTAATAGACTTTAATTTAGCAACATTTGATAAAAGAATACGAACGAAACCAGTGGCGCAAACTGACTTGAAGAGCAAATACTCCATTGTAAAACTTGGGAAAATTGCGCAATCATGGTTTAAGGGACAAGCACTTCAAAAAGACGATCTTAAAGAAAACGGAAAACACCCGTGCATTCATTATGGAGAGTTATACACATACAAAGCCATCATAGAATCAATTAAATCTAAAACAGATGTCACTCCAAAGAAGAAATCAGAAAAAGGCGACATTCTCTTCCCAGCTTCAGATGTCACAACAGATGGTCTTGCACGATGTTCCACAATATCAATAAATGATGTTTTGTTAGGATCGGATATAATTGTTTTAAGGCCTAAAAAAATTTATGAAAATGTCAAAATAAATAGCGAATTCTTAAGTTTTGTAATTAATCAACAACGTGAGCAATTACTTGCAGTTACAACCGGTTCAAATGTCAAACATTTATCTTCAAGTTCACTAAAGAACATAAAAATTCCATTACCGCCCAATGATATTCAAGAAAAAGTTGTAAAGGAATGCAAAAAAATTCTAAATGAATTTAATACTACACGAATGGATATTGAAATTTACAGAAATAAAATTACCAATATATTCAAGAAAAATAAAGTTGTAGATTAAACAACATCTTTATCACTCCCTTTATTAGATGAGCCTGGGGCTTTGCTCCGGAACAAGTCCGGGGCAGACTCTAGGCAGCACCTGAGCCCCCGCTCTGCTTCGACAAGCTCAGCACGGCGGAAGGGGTAGCGAAATATCTAGCAGTCCATCCAGTCTATCTGCCATAAAGAGCGGGATGTTTAGGATCTTTCCGTCGCGGGAGAGGTTGCGCATCGAGAATCGCACCATCAGGGGTGCGTCGTACTGTTTGTCGTAATACTTGATGCTGGTTGCTTTGATGTTTGTGCCCGCCTTGGCTTCAATGGGGATAATCGTGTTTTCTTTTTGGATAATGAAATCGACTTCGTGGAAGTTGTCGCTCCAGTAACGCGGTGCGACATCAAACATCCCCGACAAATTCTGCAATACAAAATTTTCGGTGAGAGCACCCTTGAATTCCGTAAACAGGCGGTTCTGTTCGGCAAATGCCGAAGTCGCAAGCCCCGCTTTTTTTCGCAATAGTCCGACGTCGCTCATGTATATTTTGAAAGATGTCAAGTCATCGTAGGCGGATATTGGGAGGCCCGGTTTCGTGGAACGGAAAACTTTCTTCACGAGATTCGCGTTGTTGAGCCAATTCAGGGCGTTCTCGTATTCCCTGGCGCGCGCACCGGGCTTTACGGCCGAATACAGGAACTTCTTGTTTTCGCGGGAAAGTTGCGACGGTAGCGAATCCCAAATGTATTGAATTTTCGGCACGTCGGTTTTGTCCGCATGCTTTGCAAAATCCGCTTCGTAAGCTGTTAGAATATCAGAAAGAACCTTGTCGACGGCGGCGACGTCTTGATCTTCGACCCAGTTAAGTACAGATTCCGGCATGCCGCCTGTCACAAAGTACGTTTTCAATTTTTCTTCTAGCGGTCCCATGAATGCCTGCGGAATATTCTCCGGTGTTTCGATGGTGTCAAGGTATTCAACAAGGTTCTTGTCTCCACTCGCAAGCAAGAACTCGGTGAATGTCATGGGATGCATATCCAAAAATTCAACCTTGCCCACGGGGAATCCGGATGCAAGCTTCAATCCTAAAAGAGAGCCGGCGCCGACAACGCTATATCGCGGAGCGTCTTCGCAAAAATACTTCAATGAGTTTAAAGCGCTTTCGCAAGTCTGGATTTCGTCAAAGATGATCAGCGTGTTCTCGGTTATCTTTTTTCCGCTCGCCATTGCGAGGTTCGCAAGGATGCGCTTTACGTCTTTGGTCTGCTCGAAAAACTGCCTGTATTCGATTTGCTTGTCAAAATCGATGTGGAGAAAACCGTCTGGGAAAGATTTGCCAAATTCCTTCAACACCCAGGTCTTGCCCACTTGACGGGCGCCGCGCACAAGCAGGGGCTTGCGCCTTTTGGAAGTTTTCCACTTATTCAGTTTTTCAAGGATGATGCGTTTCATGCCTTAAATATAGGATGTTTTTACTCGAAAATCACATAAAATTATAAAAAAGTGTGATTTTTCCCACGAAAAAACATTAAAAAATGTGATTTTCGACGTGAACGCACTTTTCCTACCGAATTATTGGCCCTTGGCTGCACTTTTTCCACCGAAAAAGTGCAAAACTACCGATTTTAGGGTGTAAAAAGGGGCATTTTTTCGCCTTTTTCATCAAGCCTCACTTTATGTTGCCCTTTTTCTGCTGTTCCTTTTCCCAATTCCGTGCATATTCTTCCGCCTCTTTTTGCAAAGTTTTCAGGCACTTGCGGAGCTGTAGAGCATATTTCTTGGGCACTGGGAGCGAAGGGGGCATCACGTTAACCACGGCGGGGTGGTAATGTGAATAGCCGATTTCGCCATCTTTATCCATATCGTAATAAACGATAGAATAGCTGTCGTCAGTATCGTCCGGATGAACCCGCGGAATTTTTCCGAATGTCTTGCGATACCGTTTCCAGATCACCTTCATACGTTCCTTTGTCGGAGGCATTTGCCACACAATACCCAATTCGACAAAGCGTTCACCAGCAATCTCCACAATATCGCCTTCCTTAATAGGAATCGAGCTCAAGTCGCGTCCATAGAAACCGGTGTTTCCCAGGTCATCACCTTGGTCGTCATGCCAACGAATGCACGAAACCTTGCTCACCTGCCAAAGCGATCCGTCCCTGAGGTAGCGCCAAACCGTAAGATAGTCACCCTTGCCTATCATACAGCCCAATGGTTTTTCCTCCACGACAAAACTGTAAAGCTTGCACCACCTTTCGGTATTAACCTCGCCCGCAATTCGCCTAACTCGCATTTCGGCCTCGCGCAATGTCCGAAAATAGCCCGTTTCCACACACCAGATGTCAACGCCCGGGAGGGCAGAACCGGCACGTTTCAATTCGTCCTCGTCAATCTGGTAGGAGGGTTTCTCACCATAGGTCCCATACGTGTATACACGCAGAACAAAGATGCTTTCGAACTTGGGTTTAGATTGCTTTTTCATAGTAAGTCTCTATATATAAATCTCCGTGTGTACATAAAAATCTTCCAATTTCATGCGCATGGCATCTTCTAGGGAATAGCAACCATCGGCGAAGAACTTGTGCATGGCAAAACAGATATATTCATTCTTGAATTCAGGAAGTTCCAAGCACTCGATGTTCCAGCTCAGTTCCTCGTGCCAGGCGTTCAACTCCTTGTATTCGGCAGGGACCTTTTCAGGAGCATCCCTAATATGGACTTCAAAACGATTCCCCCTGTCGTAGGAATCGTATAGTCCGGCAACTTCACCTTCCCAATCTTCTTCGGATTCGTAAATGATTTTACTTTCTATGCAAAAAGTCTTGTAGTAGGCCTTGCCCTGCTCCATAAGCGCAGTCAAATCCTTGTACATATTAAATGCGGTTTTGGCGCATTCGTCCTGGAGTTCGTAAAGTCGCCGGTTCAGCCGCAACAGCTTAGCGATATTTTCCTTGCTGTGTTCGAAGCGGGCGTTGGCCTTGACTTTGCGCGCCAGAAGTTGCATTTCCTGGTGGAGCCTGCATTCCATTTCGGTTTCCTTTTGAGCCTTTATCCAGCGAGAATCCTCAATTAACAGGTCGATTATGCCGTTCACGTATTCAGGGCTTCTGCGATCTTCGTATTTCATGGATTTACCCCTTCGCTACTAGCAAACGAATTCTTTTAAGTCCCTCAATTCCTGAATCTTTTCTGGCAAGAATTTTTCAAGGCATTCCTTTTGCAAGGCGAAAACCCTGCGGATATCGTCTTCGAGCATGCCCGCTTCCATAATCCTCATATCGCCCTGGGCTTCATCAGCGTATTTATTGAGCCATTTTTGCGAGGCTTCGCCGAATTCACGCCAAAGTGATGATGTGGGGAACCATTCCGCAATGCTCGTAAGCGCAAACTTGTGGGTATCCTGCAGAATACCCCGCCGGTCCTCCATTTCCTGGCACTTGGCCTCGTCTACGAGGGCGACAATTTCTTGCATTCTTTCGTAAGCGGCGATGGCACGCGACAGCTTGTTGTTTGCGACCGCCTTCGGATTGTTCTTGTCCAGGCCCTCCGTTTCCGGAAATTCCTTTTCGGCCGGGGCCCTAGCCGGATCGAACTCGTCGTCCCCTTCTTCGAATTCCAGGTCCAGCGAGTCGAACAGGTAGCCGTAAAACTCCCGGACATAGTTATAGTAGCGGAACGCCTTAGACAGTTCCAGGCCCGCTCGGGTAAAGACCGTGTGCTCACTTCTGTTTTCTTCGTTCATAAAGACTCCTTTGTCTATATGTTAAATATAAACCGCGCATGCGACAAATGTTTACGCGTTCGGGTTGACCTCCCCCGCTTCGATTTGCGTCTGGAACTCCTTCATCTTCAGCTCGTTGATCATGGTTTCGAGGTTACAGGGTTCGCCATCGCCATGCAATTCGGAACCCGCCTTGTTCCATTTCGCATCGTTCCCTTCGGTCACCTTCTTGTTGTAATTTACCTCGGCAAATGTCCAATTGGCGACAATTTTCCTTGAAACCGTTTCAATATCCTTGTCCATCATTATGCGCAGCAGGCCGTAGTAACCGCCAAAGCTACGGTTCTTGACGCGAATTTCCTTCTTGCATGTGGGGCAAATCGCCGTCGCCTGTGAGCACCCCGAAAGGGGCGAACCCGAAAAAGAGCGGATGACAGCCGTTCCGCCGCACTTGCATTCCGCCTTGAATTGGGCATTATCCCAGATTTCGAGGAGCGAATAAAGCTTGAGATTGATGTTGACGAGAGTGCCCGCAAAATTGAACATCTTCGTGGTGGCAAATGGCCCCACATAAAGCCCGCCTCCACGAATAAGGTAATGCGCGTCGATGTTCGCGTAGCGCGGGGTCCCGCGAATTTCGTCCCTGTGACGCAGAATCAGGTCCAGATTGTCGTAGAAAAGCACATACTTGCGTTCGCAACTTTTCTTCATGAGTTCCTGCATTTCTGCCTGCTCCCTTTTCTCCTGTTCCATCTCGTCGCTGACAAGATTGAGTCCCATCGCCTGACGCTTGCAGAAATCCGCAAAGGTTTCGCGCTTGTTATTCGGCTCCGCCGGGAAATACGGGAAGGGTTTAGAGTCGTCGATATGTATTACCGCCATAAGTGACCTCCTGTCAAAGGCGTTGAGTTTGCGCAGCAAAGCTACATTGGCTGCCGTATTATATTATATTATCGCTTATTTATGCATAAATGTAAATATACGCATAAACATAAAAGCAATATACAAATCCCATGCGACAAATACCGCCACAATTTTGTCATTTTTTAGGGATTTTCGTAAAAAAAAACGAAAATCCAGCCTTTTCAGCAGGATTTTGCTGTTTTTACTTGCATTTATCTCTCTAGATTTATAGAGTTAATACATAATTTAAGCTTTATTTCTTTTAATTAAATGAATTAACAATCTCTAGAACGGAAGTTCGTCCACAGATTCCGTTTTCGCCTGCTTGAGTCCACGGCGGAGTGCCGCGGCATATTTTTTCTGGACAGGGAAAGAGGTTGGGAGGACATAGGCCGCATAACCAAAACGACCGCAAAATTCAGAGGACTCGTTTTCGTCAAGGTTAAAGGTAACCACGGTATAGAAGCCATCGGCATCGTCAAAGCATTGAACAATTCCAAGTTCAACATAGTCGTCATAGGCAATCTCGACGATGTCGCCTTCATTGAACTTTGCAGTCTTGTCGCCGCCCGTGCACCATAGCGAGCCGTCATTCAGGTAACGTCGAATCGAAAGGGGCGCACACGTATCGACAAGGCAATCCTGCGGCATTTCCTTGATGACAAAACCATGAATGTCTTCGTGTTTTCTGCGAAGAGTTTTTTTGATGTTGTTTTCAGCATCACGCAAGGTTTCGAAATACCCGACCTTCGTTTGCCAAGTGAGGGCACATGGGCCAGCGCAACTGCACCATCTCCCCTTGTAGATGTGATACGCATGACTTTCGCCGGGTGCAAATTCGTAAACTTCCAGGACGAAAATGCTTTTTGTCTGTTCTGTTTGTTTTTTCATGGTGATCCCTAGACTTATAAGGCAAATATACAACAGGAATGCGACAATTAAAGACGCATATGGCGTTGGTTGCTTAAATCACAAAAAAATAGAGAAAACATTTTTTAATTTTAGTGTATATTTATAGAAACGACAATTGGCTTGATAAAGCTAAAGGAGAAAAAGATGGGTGATATTTCCTCACGCTTGAATGTTTTGATCCGACTTTTTATAGATCCCCAAAATGTAAAAAATGAATTGGACCCTTTTCCAGACCTCAAAAGTAAGTATCCAGAATTCATAGAGGAACATAAAAAACTATTTAAAACAAGTATTCTTGGTAAAAAAGATTCCATGGAGTGTGCAATTTATAACGAATTTTCGTTACAACATGAGCTGGGTATTTTTTTGAGAAAAGAACTAGAACCGTTTCCATTTGGATTTAAAGTCCAATTTGAGAGAAACATCGAAAATTTTTTTCAAATTCCTGCAAACCTTAATGGGAAAGAAAGAACAGATTGGATAAAAGCGGAACAAAAAAAATTTTGCAAACACGAAATGGACATACTCATTTTTAAAACCTTTGACCTAGATTCGGAAAAGTATGCGATAGAATTGAAGTATCCCAAAAACGGACAATACCCAGAGCAGATGTATTCTTTCATAAAAGATATTAAGTTTATGGAACAAGTTAACGAAAAGTTCAACATCAAAACATTTGTTCTCACACTTGTCGATGATAAAACATATTATATGAAAACAGGAAAGGAAAAAGACAAAAGTATATACTGGTATTTTAGGAGCGAAAACGATACGGAAAAAAGTGAAACAATAACGGCAAAACAAGGTATTGAAGAAAATACTACAATTCAAAAACCTACAGGAAATAAAGCGAAAAATGATAATGAAAGTGATGAAAAATGGATGGAAATAAAACTGGACAACCCATACAAAAAAGTCGAATGGAAAAGTATTTTAAACTCTGATTTAAAAAACTATAGATACTATTTTTTTGAAATACCACCGAAGAAAAAATAAAGGAATTCCCCTTCCTTATTCCTTTTTTCATAGTTACTTCTTCTCATATTCCGTGCCCTTAATCCAGCGAATGTCCGTGCCGTAATTCACGATGTTTACGGCGTAAGGGGCCTGTTCCAGTAGTTGTTCAATCTGCTTGGCCACATTCAGGATTTCGGGAATCTTGTTTGTAAAATTGTTCCGGTTCAGGGTAATTTCAATCATCCGGCGTTTTTTCATCTTGATGCGCAGAATGTAGCGCCCCGGCACACCGCCGGTACCAAAATTCTTGTACTCGCTTTCCAAGTTCCATTCGTAACCAGTCTGTGCCATCAGTTGCGGCACGATGGTCTCGATGCTCTTCGACGCCATTTCCGCAAGTTTCCTCTGCTTCTCCATCTCGAGCTTTTTCTGTTCGACGATTTTTTCAGCCCCTTCCTTATACTCACGGTATTTTTCGGTAAATGCACGAATGTTTTCCAGAGTGCCGTCTATGTCTAAATTGGGTATGTTTTCAACCGACACATGGGTAAAATTGTGCCATTGCAGTCCGATTTTACTGTTAAGAAAAACATTGGCCTTTCCCGTTTCCTGGTTTATGGTTAGCGAAATGTTGATTTTTCCCCTTTCCCTAACTGTTTTTGGGCTCAATTTCATCTGAACAACAGAAATTTTTTGACCGACTTTAGACCTAAAAAGTGTATGAAGGAGCTTTGACGAATTGGCCTTGGACAAATTCGTGATTTCACAAGAGAAGTCATCCAATGTCCGGCTGAAGCTTTTCCACTTATAAATGAGCGTATTTGCATCCTTTAGGTTCGTGGCAGAACCCGAGTCATCCGTCTTGGGAATGCCCTTGACAATTTCGCGCCAGTATTCTTCTAGCAATTCTACCAGGTTTTTGTTTTGAAGTTTCTTGGCCGGCATCATTCACTCCTTGGAATAAAGGTAACACGATTACGCTTCATGTTACGGATCCACCCTCCGCTCTTTTCGTAGCATTGCCTGCTGCACAGCACCCACAGCACGTCGATGGGGCGCTTGGTGCTGAATTTCGGAGGCGGGGCGTAACCGTCGGTAACGTAGATGAGGCCGTCGTATTCGGGGTGTTCGCAGTAGTAGTCGGCAGCGGGCTGAAAACTCGTGCCGCCCCGGCCCATAATCTTCACCGTTTTGCGGGCCTTCTTGAGCGGCTCGATTTCGCCCTGGATTTGGGCGTCAAACTGCAACACGTCCAGTTTCTCGACTCCGTATTTGAAAAGGCGGTTGATGACCGAAAAGAAAAATTGCAGGCTCTTGTCGGTAACGGACCCGCTCACGTCCACTGCGATAAGCAAGTTCGTTGAGAGTTCATAGCGGCTACCCATGGCGTCAAAACCGAAGCGGCGGTTGGGCCGCATGCGCGTGAGGCGCCGTTTGCTCGAGATGACCGATGTCTTGAACAGGCTCAGCATCTTGCGGTAGTCCATGTCGACCTTCAGGCTTGCCTTGATGAGTCCCTGCAACTTCCCCGGAATCGACCCCCACGTATTACTTTCAGTAGCGACTTCGATAAACTCGTTTATACTGCAGCACGCCTCCTCGTTATCTTCCCAGAGTTCCGAGATTTGCGAGTCGCGCTGTTCCTGCGAATTGCCGGCGCCTTGTCCACCAGGACTGCCATCGGAACCGCCGCCGTTCCGACCAGAACTTTCGCCGTCTTGACCGGCACTCTCGCCGCCTTGCCCGCCATTGCCCTGCGCATCTTCGCCCTGTTCGAACTTGTCGTCCGATTGCTGCGGCTCGCCGCCAGACTTTCCCGAATTCGGGGCCGCATTTTGCAGGAGCAGATTGTAATACTCTTCGAAACACAGCCCGCCAGGGAGCCCCAGTTCCACCCCGCTCATCTGCTTCTTCACTTCGCGCGATACATCGTACACGTCCGCAATCGTTATATTGCTCGCCATGGTCAGCAGCGCCTTCGCGGCAAAAGGCGGCTGCCGCTGGTAGGGGTGCTTGAGCAATATGCGGAACATCTCGATTTTCATGTATTCTGCCAGCACGTCGTCTGCAATCTTGTCCAGGATTTTCGGGGAGAATTCCACCTTCATGTTGCCGGTTCTCATCGGCACATCAATCGAGTTGTTCTCCACGAATTCGTGACTGCAATAAACCGCAAATAGCAACGGCTCCGTCAGGAACCACCGCTCGCCGATTTTCTTTATTCTGTCCAAGGCGTTCATACCGACCTTAAATCGACTGGACGAATTGCGTGATTTTCTTGTACAGATCAGGGCACTTCATGATGACAAGCGTCATGGTGGTCGGATACATCGAGGAGGTATACAGGTTCGCGAAATGCGCCTGTGCCTCGCGTAATTTTTCCTCCGAAAGGAAGTCAAAGTATGCGGCGAAGTTCTCCGTCACCTTCGTTTCATCCTTTCCGTTGTAACCCTTCGTCTCGATGAATCGAAACATAGACTCATTCACGGAGGCGAGTTCCGGCGTGGTGCACTTCTTGATTGCCGACTTCTGCTTTTCGAAATCACCCAGCAGTATATCCTTCGCGCTGGGGAGCCTCTTCTGGTTGATAGTTGCGAAGAACTTCGATGCGGCAGGCATCCCGATGATGCCCGCAATGACGCTCTTTAAAAGTGGCGTCACTTCGTTTGTCTGCAACACCTTCGAGACGCGTTCCCAGCCGCGCCTGTCGGGCGACTTTTCGAGCCCCTGGTCCTCGCGGGTAAAGGCGGCACCGTCCAGCATATCCGGGTTTTCCGAGATAAAGTCGATGACGCGGCTGTCGAGTTTCGCCTTCGCCGCCCACAAGAGCCATTCCTGTGCAGTAGGCTTGAATTCGTAGATGTTAAAACGGCTCACCAGCGCCGGATCCAAGTCCGTAAGCTGATATTCCTCACCGTCGTTTACCGCGCTAATCACGCGGGAACCCTCGGGCAACTTGCGGCCCGCCAAGGTGCGGTTCAGCGTCAGGTCCATAATGGTCTGCAACACCTCGGGGCGGGCACGGTTCAGTTCGTCCAAAAACAGTACCACCGGCTTGCCGTCCGTCGGGAACCAGTAGGGCGGCATAAAAATGGTCTTGCCTGTAGCCTCGTCGAGTCGCGGAAGGCCAATCAGGTCGCCTGGGTCACTCATCTGCCCGAGAAACAGGATTACAACACGCTCGCCCCGGGCCGTAAAGAACCGCTCCAGAATCTGCGACTTGCCGATCCCGTGCTTGCCAGTGAGCATTATGTTCTGCGATGCGGGTGTCGCCGCCAGCAGCTTTTCCAATTCATTTGCGTTTATTCTAACCGCCATATAATCCTCTATAGCTTTACCAACTCTTTATTCATCGAAATATCTACCGGAAATGTCAAATTTTTAAGCAAATTTTCGATATTTTGGAGCGTTTCTTCCAAAACAGGGAGCCTTCTGGTGAAATTTTTGCCATTTAATGTCATTTCAACAAGTTTTTTCTTCCCCATCCCTATCCTCAAGGCAAAATAGTTCCCCTTGTCCACCAAATCCCATTCGTAACCCAATGGCGTCAAGATCTGAGAAACACCCGCCTTTATGCTCGCTTTTGTCATTTGTTCAATCTTGAGCCTTTTTTCAAACTCGATTTTCTCTTGTTCAAGGCCCACAAGGTGTACCGGGTAGTTATTGATGAAGGCCTCAAAATTTTTCATGGTCTGCTGTAAATCGCAGGTCGCAGACCGCACAAGAATCGTTGGCAAACCATTATGCTTGAAACTCACATAAAGACTTGCAGAACTCATGAAAAATTCAAGCACGACATCTCTTGATTCCAACAGCTCAATTATCCAGATTCCACTGACTCTGTCGCCCCGTTGGAACAGGTCTCCTGAGCTGTTCTTGAGCATACCGGGAACTTTCACTTTCAATATTTTGCACTTGCATTCCGGATGCCGACTCAATATCTCGTTATAGGCGCTAAGAATTTCCCCTTCGGAAGGGTAACTCCCCCGATCACCGGGAACAAAAATTCCACCTACTAATTTTTCCCAGTAATCATGTGCTATTTGACACCAAGAGGCTCGTGGACTCGTCTTCCTCAACATATTGCAACCTCAACGAAGAATATAGCTTAGAAACGCGACAGATAATGCCGCGTTAAATCAATCCAAAAATTCGTTGAAAACAGAGTTTTCGTCGGCTAAATCGCCGACCTACCCGCCGGCGAGCTTTACTGTATAGCCCTTCTTTTCCAGTTCGGCTTTCAGAATGTTGCGCTTGTCGCCCTGGATTTCGATGTTGAAATTCCTCACCGAGCCGCCTACCCCGCATTTCTGCTTGAGGGTGCGGGCCAGTTCCTTCAGGTCGTCTTCGTCCAGGGGGATGCCGGTCACGACGCTTGCCATCTTGCCGCCACCCAACCGCTTGAGCTGGATTCGCACCACGCCGTCACCCTGGGGGCGCTCGGCCTTGGGCTTTTCTTCCTTGACGCGTCCGATACCGCTTGCAAAGACCAGCGTGGACCTATCTTCTATCGACATCCTTGCCTCCCCTGCCAAAAACAAACCCGAGAACCACGGCTACCAACACGTAAAACAGCACCGCCGAAAGAAGCGCCACCATTTCGGAGCCGCTCCATTTTTCCACCTGCACAAAGAGCAGTACGGAGCACGGCATGGCCAAGAGGAAAATGATTCCAGGAAGCTTATTCTTCATATAAGGAAAGTTAGTTAGAGAAATGTGTAATGTGAGATGTGAAGTGTGTAATTAGTCATCACACATTCCACACTCCACATTATTTCAATTCCACCATTTCGCTCTTGCCGTTGACCGTCACCTTGTACTTACCGGGGTAGCCGCGGAACTTCACGTTGCCATCAGCGTCAGCCTTGAACGTGCCGTTGGTGGTCCATACCTTGTGCCACAGGTCGTAAATCAGCTTGCCGGCAGGCTTTTCGCGACCGTCCATGGCCACGATACCGCCGTTCTTGACCCAGTGGCGGCCATCCCAGAATCCCCACAGCAAAATGCCTTCCACCGCCGGGTGGCTGAAGGCGATGCGCAGAATCATCTCGTAGCGCTTGGCCTGTTCCTCTTCGCCAAAATACATGCCTTTCTGCCAGTCGCCAAAGTCCAGCTCCGTAATCTTGATGGGGAGCCCCAGAGAACCAAGCCTATCCAGGCGGGCCTTGATAAAGGCCGGATTCAGCTGGCGGTCGCCAAAGTGGCACTGCACGCCGATACCGTGCACGGGGACTTTCCGGTCCAGCATTCCCTTGACCAAATCGTAGAAGCGTTCCGTCTCGCCGGCGGACACCACGTTGTATTCGTTGATGAACAGCCTGGCATCGGGGTCGGCACGGTGAGCCCACACGTGGGCGCTATCCAGCAGGTCCCAGCCGCACTTGTTGAAGATGTAGGGCTCGTGGAAAGCCTCGTTCCACACGTCGTATTCCTTGATACGGCCCTTGTATTCCGAAACGTCGCGGGTGATGCGGTCCTTGATCTTGCCCGCAATTTCCTTGCAGCTGCCCTGGTTGCCAAAGTGCTTGTCATAGCCGTAACCCTGATGTCCCCAGATAAGCGTGTGGGCGCGGAAGCCCCACTTGTAGGCATCGACGTAATCCAGGTACTGCTTGAATTCGTCGCGGCGGATCTTCCCTTTCTTGGGTTCGTATTCCGGCCACTTGAACTGGTTCTCGGGAACGCCGTACCAGAAATACTTGTTGGCAGTCTTACGGTACCAAGTCTCGATACTGTCCTTGCTGGCATTCAACGCAAGTGCCGTACCGAAGGGGAATGCATGACGCATGAGTTCCACCTTTACCTGGGCACCGGGAGCCGCCTTGAGGGTAAAGTCTTTTTTGCGGAGGCTGTCGATACGGGCGGCAGAACCGTTGTACCAGCTCATGTCATCAAGGCCTTCTACCTTCTCGATGGTCACGTCGTCCATCTGCATCCAGCCCTTGGCAAGGCCCACATGGAAAGTGACGTTGTTCAGACCGTAGCCTTTCTGGTCGGCGAGGAAAACCATGGAATAGGTTTTCCATTCGTTGGTAAGCAAGAAAGAGGCACTTTCCTTTTGGCGGTAGTCCGGAGGGCCGCCCTGCACAATGGCGTTGATGGGCATATTGCCCTTGGCCTTGAAGGTAAGAGTATAGTAGGTGGAATCGGCAAGCCACTTGGGCGGCTGCAACTGCAGGCCCCAACTGGGGTTCGGAAGCTCGGTCACCGTGACCTTCACGCCTTCGCTGCCATCTACGCCAAGGCCTTTCTCGCCCAACTTGCCCTCGTACTTGGCAGGGCCATCGGGATTGTTCCAGATATACCAGCCACCGTCGCCGTAGGCCAGGTCGCCGTTGTCCAGCACATTCTGGGCCAGGGCGAAAGCCGACAGGGCGCAAACACCGATTCCAACATTCCTAAAAACTTTAAACATAAGCCGTTCCTTGCTTTTTTAGCAATATAATAAATGCTATTCACTTTTCAGGAATCCGTAGGCCCAAGCCCCCGCAGGTTTTTCACAATTCAAGATTGAAGGGCGCCGCCTAGGCAGCGCCCTTATTGTGAAGTTTTTGCTCCACTACATGACAAAGCAAGAATCAGCCCTATTTGGACTTGATGCCCAGCTTGTTCATGCGGTAGTTCATCATGCGGGGAGACACGCCCAGGTCGCGGCCTGCGGCTGAGAGATTTCCGTTGTTGCGCTTGATGGCCTCGGTGATGATTTCACGTTCGTAGTTGTTCAGCATCACGTCAAGAGGGGCGATTTTCGTGCTGGCGGCACCCGACTGACCCGTGCTGAGGCTGGTTTGGAGCGATGGCGGCAAGTTATAGCTGTGGATGCAGTCGTCGCTTGCGGTAAGCACCGCCCGTTCCATGCAGTTTTCCAGTTCGCGGACGTTGCCCGGCCAGTGGTAGCTCATGAGCAGGTTGATGGCCGTCGTAGAGAGCCGCACCACCTTCTTCGCGTAGCGCAGGTTCATCTTCTCGATGAAATGCTCCGCAAGCAAGATGATGTCGGACTTGCGCTTGGCCAGGTCGGGCATGGAAATGGGGAAAATATTCAGGCGGTAGAAAAGGTCTTCGCGGAACTTGCCCTGGGCGATGAGTTCTTCCAGGTTACGGCTGGTAGCCGCCAAAAAACGAACGTCCGAATGGAGTTCCTCGTTGCTGCCAACCCTGCTGAAGGTGCGCTCCTGCAAGAACCGCAAGAGCTTCACCTGGGTCTGCATGGTAAGGTCACCGATTTCGTCCAAGAAGAGTGTGCCTCCGTTGGCGGCTTCGGCGCGACCGATACGGCGGTTCACCGCTCCCGTAAAGGCCCCTTTCTCGTGACCAAACAGTTCGCTTTCCACCAGGTTTTCCGGAAGGGCCGCACAATTCAGGGTAATAAAGGGCTTGTCCTTTCTTGCAGACAAATTCACAATGGCACGGGCTATCATCTCTTTACCCGTTCCACTACCGCCACGGATCAAGACCGTAGCGTCGCTGGGAGCTACCTGGCGCACCTGTTCGTAAATCAGCTGCATCTCCCGGCAATTCCCTACTAGGTCGCCCGGATTGTTAGAAAGCATGTCGCGGAGCTTGCGGTTTTCTTCCAGCATGGCTTCATGTTCGTTGTGCAGCTCGATACATTCGTTGGCGGCGTCGCCCGTGATGTTGGCGATAATTTCCAGCAGGGCTACGTCGCGGTCCAAGTCCGTAGCACCATCCACAGGGCGGTCAATGGAGAGCGTGCCGATGACCTGGCCGTCGTGAATCAGCGGCACACAGATGAAGGCCACCTGGTTTTCGTAATGACGGCTTCCCGTGCGGTTCAAGAAGCGGGAATCCTTGCGAAGGTCGGGAATCACGTGACTGATGCCCCGCTCCGCCACATGGCCCGTAATGCCCTCGCCCATCCGGTACAATCCACGCTGTTTTTCGGATTCGTCAAGGCCACGGGACGCCTCGATCTTGAGGGTATCGCCAAAGAGGAGCGCGAAAGTGCCCCGCAACATGCCCAGTTCGGATTCAAGAATGCCGAGCACGTTTTCTAGCAGCTTTTCCACGTTGCGCTCGTGGATGATGGCGACGCTGATTTTTTGAATAACCGAAATTTCGGAACCGATGGGAATTGGCATGGACATAAGATAGTAATCAGTGGTCAGTGGTTCAACGAGTTCAGATTTCAGAGTTCAGATTTCAGAGTTGTTATAATTTCGAAATCCGAAATCTGAAATCCGAATTAGATTATAGTTTCTCCCTGATTCTCCTGAGGGCTTCGCAGGTGCGCTCGTAATCGCCGAAGGCGGTCAGGCGGAAATACCCTTCGCCGCAAGGACCGAAACCGCTACCGGGTGTACCTACCACTTCGCAGGTGGCAAGCAGACGGTCAAAGAAATCGAAGGACTTTTCGCCACCTTCGATCTTCCACCAGATGTAGGGGGCATGCTCGCCGCCGAACACGGTATAGCCAGCCTCGGTGAGTTCCTTGCGGATAACCCCAGCCGTGCGCATGTAGCCCGCAATGACTTCTTTGGTCTCCCGCCAGCCGACCGGGGAGTAGATGGCCTCGGCAGCACGCTGGGTCACGTAGCTCACGCCGTTGAACTTGGTGCACTGGCGGCGGTTCCACATGGAATGGAGTTTCGAAAGTTCGTGAGGGATCACCGTGTAGGCGCAGCGCACGCCGGTAAAGCCCGCCGTCTTGCTGAAACTGCGGAACTCGATAGCGCAGGTGCGGGCCCCCGGAATCTCGAAAATGGAATGGGGCAGCGAATCGTCCTGGATGTAGCAGTTATACGCCCCGTCAAAGAGTATTATCGCCCCGTTCTCGTTGGCGTAATCCACAAACTTCTGGAGGGTCTCGCGGCTGAGCACAGTGCCAGTGGGGTTGTTCGGGCTGCAGAGGTAAATCATCTGCACCGGATTCTTGGGCAGGTCCGGCTGGAAGTTGTTTTCGGCTGTCGATGCAAGGTAGGTGACCTTAGAAAAATGTCCATCATCTTGCAACACGCCCGCGCGCCCGGCCATCACGTTGGAGTCCAGATAGACCGGATAGACAGGGTCCGGAATGGCGACTTTTACATTTTCTGTAAAAAGCTCCTGGATGTTCGCCACATCGCACTTGGAACCGTCGCTGACAAAGATATCCTCCGGATCCATCTTGATCCCGCGGGAGGTGTACTCCCCCGCCACAATGGCCTGACGCAAAAAGTCGTAACCCTGCTCGGGCCCGTACCCGCGGAAAGTTCCCTTCTCCGCCATCTCGTCAACAGCCTTGTGCATGGCCTTGATAACTTCGGGAATGAGCGGCGTGGTCACGTCGCCGATTCCCAGGCGGATGATGTCGGCATCGGGCTTTTTGCCCTGGTATTCGGCAATCTTTTTGGCGATGGTAGAAAAGAGGTAGCTGCCGGGAAGAAGATCGTAATTTGGATTGATGATTGATGAGTTCATAGTTGGTTTGAGGTGTGGGGTGTGAAATACGAAATGAGTTGTCAGTTATCAGTTGTAAGTTGTCAGTATTCAATTTGGCGCCAAGGGCGCGATTATAAAAACTCAAAACTCAAGACTCATTACTCACAACTCATTCAAATTGTCCCTCTAAATACTTCAATGGCGGGGCCAGTCATGAGGACAGGGCCGCCGTCTTGATGCTTGATGTGGAGCGTTCCGCCGTCCAGAATGATGTCGGCTTCGGCGCCCACGCGGCCCGTGCGCTGGGCCGCAACGAGGGTGGCGCAACTCCCGGTTCCACAGGCCATGGTGACGCCACAGCCTCGTTCCCAAACCCGCATGCGGATTTGGGTGGGCGCCCCCTGCTCTGCAGGCAAGACCTGCGCAAACTCGATGTTACAGCGGTCCGGGAACTGCCTGTCCACCTCCAGGACACTCCCCCACTTTTCCAACTGGATCTTCTCGATGTCATCGACGAAAATAACCGCATGGGGATTTCCCATGGAGACCGTCTCGGCGGTAAAGTCGAAACTGTCTGCAGAAAGTTTGATACTCCCGAGGAAATCCCTGGGGAGGCCCATATCCACACAGACCCGGCCGTCATCTAGAAGCGAAGGCTTCACGAGACCGCTCTTGGTATGCAGAACAAAGACCTTGGTGCCGGCATCCTTGGCGAGTCCGCGGCTGACAATGAACTTTGCCACGCACCGCGTGGCGTTCCCGCACATGGCGGCCTCGGAACCGTCGGCGTTAAAGATGCGCATCTCGAAGTCGACACCCTTGGTGCAGCCGTCACCCTCCAGCGGAGTCACGAGAACAACCCCGTCGGCGCCGATACCGAAACGCCGGTCGCAAAGCTTTACGATTCTCTGTTCAAATCCATCGCCAAGGTCCAGCGATTCTCCCGGTTCCAGCAGCACGAAATCGTTGCCCAGGCCGGTCCATTTTGAAAATTTTAAACTCATGCCCGCCAATTTGCAAAAAATATGCCATTTTTACAAAAATTGTTAAAATTCTCTAAAATTCGCGATTTTAAAGCAATTATGGCGAATTTCACCACTTTTATATTTTACATAAATTGTAAAGTCAACTACATTTATTTACATATTTTGTAAAGTTATTCGCACCGCAAGAAGTCCCCAAAGCATATCCCAACGACGGGGTTTTAGGGGCAGGGCCCCTAGGAGAGGGGGTGGCGGCCCTTCGGCAGGCTCAGGGACCTTTGTCACGGAGCCAACGAAGGAAAGCCAGGGGGAGACTTCCCCCTACCCCGACAAAAAATCATCATCCCGAACAGACTTACCCGCAGCGAGTCTTTTTCGTGTCGGAGCCGATGTAGTCGGGATAGTCGTTGTCGAAACAGGCGGCGCAGTAATGCTCGCCCTCGCCGGTGCATTCCTTCATGCCTTCGACGCTCAGGTAGCCGAGGCTTTCGACGCCGAGCATCTTGGCGATTTCGTCGGGAGTCATGGAACTTGCGGCCAGTTCGCCCTGGCTCGGGAAATCCATGCCAAAGAAGCAGGGGTGCGCCACCGGAGGCGATGCGATGCGGATGTGGACTTCGAGAGCGCCCGCGTCACGGAGCATTCGGGAAAGAATCTTGAGCGTCGTGCCGCGAACGATGGAATCTTCCACCACGCAAACGCGCTTGTTCTTGAGCACGCCCTCGATGGGGTTAAACTTGAGCTTGACTTTCTGTTCGCGTACGTTCTGCGTGGGATCGATAAAGGTGCGGCCCACATAGTGATTGCGCAACAAGCCAATTTCAAAACGGATACCGCTGGCTTGCGAATAACCTAACGCAGCCGTGGTGGCGCTGTCGGGTACAGAAATCACGATGTCTGCATCTACAGGACATTCCTTCGCCAGTTGCTTTCCCATCTTGCGGCGAATCTTGTCGCAACTTTGTTCGAAAATCTTGGAATCCGGGCGACTGAAGTAGATGTACTCGAAAATGCAATGGGCCAGCCTGTCCTTGTGGGTAAAGCGCTCGGAGTGCAGCCCGTTCTGGGTGATGGTCAGGAACTCGCCGGGCTGGATATCGCGCACGTAGTTTGCACCCAGCAGGTCAAATGCGCAGGTTTCGCTGGCCACGCACCAGGCCTTGCCCATCCGTGCGATAGAAAGCGGGCGGAACCCGAAACCGTCGCGGGCCACGAACATGGTGTCCTTGCTGATAAACACGAGGCAAAAACTGCCCGTAAATTTCGTGATGGCTTTCTTGATGGCGTCTCCCAGGGTGTCGGCCTCGGTGCGGGCGATTTCGTGCAAAAGAATTTCGGAATCGGAGGTGGTCTGAAAGATGTGCCCTTCGCTTTCCATTTCGGCGCGGAGTTCGGTGGCGTTGGTGATGTTCCCGTTGTGGGCTACCGCGAGCTGTCCCCACTTGCAGCTCACCAGAATCGGTTGTGCGTTGGCGAGGGTGGAAGCCCCAGTGGTGCTGTAGCGTACATGGCCAATGCCAGCAAAGCCGTCAAATTCGTCGATGTTGTGTTCCCGGAGAAGGGTGGATACAAGCCCCATGGACTTGCGGACGCGAACCTTGTCTCCGTCGGTGACCGCGAATCCGGCACTTTCCTGACCGCGGTGCTGCAGGGCGTAAAGCCCCATGGTTATATTCCTCACGACGGTATCGCCATTGTAGATGCCGATGACGCCGCATTCTTCGTGTAATTCGTCGAGCATAACGCCTCTCTGAAATTTATGTCTCCCCTACCTCGAAGGTCATAGCCCACCCGTTCGGATGCAAGCAGGGAAACGGACGGTTTTGGCGTGCAAAAATCGTGCCATTTTACGGGTCGAGGGGGCAAAAAAGGTGCAGTGCAGGCGCATGCCTCGCATAACCGAAAATTTCGAAACATGACCGGCATAATACCAAAATTTGGCTTTACATTTTATGAAAGATAAATCTCAAAAATTACAAAAATTGTAAAGAAATTGGCCTTTTCGGGCGAATTTCGCAAAAATTTTTCTTTATTTATGCCTTACCAACGCATTTGCACAATGCTAGTTTTTGGTTCCGATGAAAAAATCGGAATCCATCGAGGCACACATGAGTACCACCGTTGCCACTATCTCGCAACGGAACCAGGCGACTCTCCCCGGGCATCTGATTTTCATTCCTGTCTTTAAAGTTTTCAATCGTTTGGCAAAAGCTTCTGGCTTTTGCCTTTATTTTTATTCCCTGTATCGCAGGACTGGTTTCTGCTGTTTTGTCATGCCCGACTTGATCGGGCATCTTCTTTTTATTCATACAAAGGAGATCCCCGCCTACGCGGGGATGACAATAAAAAGGGCCGATTCAATACACACATTTAATACTGCATATGCGAGTAAACTATGAACAATAAATTTAACTGGAAAGCGAAACGCGAGAAGAAAGCGTTTTTGGCACTGGCGGATGGCGCCGTGTTCCACGGGTATGTCTTTGGTAGTGCTACCGATACCGTCGGCGAAGCGGTGTTCAACACCGGCATGGCGGGCTACAAGCAGATTTTGACGGACCCCTCCTACGCGGGACAGTTCGTTGTGTTCACCACGGCCGAAGTGGGCGCGTACGCCGCAAACCTCGAGAAGTCCGAATCGCGCGACGTGTTCCTGAACGGTATTGTCGTGAACTCGCTGGACGACGTGAGCAAGGAAATCGGCGAAGAGAGCCTGCACGACTACATGCTCGCCCACAAGAAGCCGGGCATTGCAGGCGTGGACACTCGCGCACTCACCATCCACCTGCGTGACCATGGCGCACAGAAAGCTTACCTCCACGTAGACGGCACCGACATGAGCGAAGCCGATGCTATCGCAAAGGCAAAAGCCTGGGAAGGCCTCGACGGCCAGGATTACGCAAGCAAGGTCAGCGACCCGAAGGGTTACGAGTTCAGCACCGAAGGCGACCTGAACGTTGTCGCGCTCGATTTCGGTATCAAGACGAACATTCTGAGGAACCTCGCCGCGCAGAACATGAAGGTAACGGTCCTCCCGATCAACGCCACCTACGAACAAATTATGGCAAAGAATCCAGATGGCGTTTTCCTCTCGAACGGACCTGCCGACCCGAACAGCCTCCCGCAAGTGGCGGCAGTCGTAAAGCAGCTTTTGGGCAAGGTCCCGCTGATGGGCATCTGCCTCGGTAACCAGCTTTTGGGTCTCGCGCTCGGCGCGAAGGTTTCCAAACTCAAGTTCGGCCATCACGGCTGCAACCATCCGGTGAAAAACTTGAAGACCGGCGCCGTGGAAATCACGAGCCAGAACCACAACTACGCCATCGAAGAATCGACCCTCCCCGCGAATGTGGAAGTCACGCACATCAACCTGAACGACAACACGGTTGAAGGCATCCGTCACAAGGAACTCCCCGCGTTCAGCGTGCAGTACCACCCGGAATCCGCTCCAGGTCCGAACGATTCCTACTACCTGTTCGGTGAATTCAGACAAATGATTTTTGACTTTAAATCTGGAAAGAACGGTGCGGGCAAGGATTGCGCTTGTATGAATGGCTCGGGCAAGGAATGCGCCGGGGAGGTGAAAAATGGCTAAGGCAACTGCAAAGAAACAGACCAAGTACATCTTTATTACCGGCGGCGTGGTCAGTTCCCTCGGTAAAGGCATCACCTCCGCATCGCTCGCGCTGCTGCTCAAGAGCCGCGGCTACAAGGTGTTCATGCAGAAACTTGACCCGTACCTGAACGTAGACCCGGGCACCATGAGCCCTTACCAGCACGGCGAAGTCTTCGTGACCGACGACGGCTACGAAACCGACCTTGATTTGGGCCACTACGAACGCTTCGCAGGCGTGCAGTGCTCCAAGGCATCGAGCTACACTTCGGGCCGCATCTATTCTTCTGTACTCGCAAAAGAACGCGCGGGCAAGTACCTCGGCGGCACCGTGCAGGTGATTCCGCACATTACCAACGAAATCAAGGACGCCTTCCGTTCTGCAGCTGAAAGCGGCGCTGACATCGTGCTCTGCGAAATCGGCGGTGTCGCTGGCGACATTGAATCCCTCCCCTTCCTGGAAGCCGCAAGACAGTTCCGCTTCGAAGTCGGCGTGGAAAACACCTGCTTTGTCCACCTGGTTTTGGTGCCTTACCTCAAGGCAGCAGGCGAACTCAAGACAAAACCTTCGCAGCACTCCGTTGCCGAACTTCGCAACATCGGTATTTTCCCGGACATTCTGGTGTGCCGTACCGAAATGACGATTCCGCAGGATCACCTCGACAAGCTCGCGCTCTTCTGCAACGTAAAACCCGAATGCGTCATCGAAGAAAAGGACGTGACGGATTCTGTATACGCCGTGCCCCGCGAACTTTCGAAGCAAGAACTCGACCTTCGCGTGCTTGAACAGCTCCGCCTGAGCGTGCATCCGATTATCCACTCCGAATGGGACAAGCTAGTAAAGAAGGCAACCCAACCGAAGTACGAATGCACCATCGCGCTGGTGGGCAAGTACATCGCCATCCGTGATGCCTACAAGTCCGTACACGAAGCCCTGCAACACGCCGGCATGGAACACAACGCCAAGGTGAAGGTGGAATGCATCGAGGCCGAAGAGCTGGAAAAAAATCCGAACCTGATTAAGAACGCAGACGGCATCTTGATTCCGGGTGGTTTCGGAAGCCGCGGCGTGAACGGCAAATGCGTAGCCATTCGCTATGCCCGCGAGCACAAGATTCCGCTGCTGGGAATTTGTCTCGGCATGCAATGCTGCGTGATTGAATTTGCACGCAACGTTCTCGGCTGGAAAGACGCCAACTCCACGGAATTCGACGAAAAGACGGCCCACCCGGTTATTGACCTGATGGACGAACAGAAAAGCGTCACCGAAAAGGGCGGCACCATGCGCCTCGGCGCTTACCCGTGCAAGCTCACAAAGGATTCCAACGCCGCGAAACTCTACAAGAGCGAAAAGATCAGCGAGCGTCACCGTCACCGCTACGAGTTCAACTACAACAGCGAATTCCGCGTCGCCTTGGAAAAGGCGGGTCTCAAGATTGCCGGTACATCGCCTGACGGCAAGCTCGTCGAGATGGTGGAAATCAAAAACCACCCCTACTTTGAAGCCTGCCAGTTCCACCCGGAATTCAAGAGCCGTCCTACGGCACCGCACCCGCTGTTCAGCGGGCTCGTAAAAGCCGCCCTCGCGCAGAAGAACAGCAAAACAAAAACCGCGACCGCAAAAGCCGCGCAGAAGAATTTGAATGGAGGCAAGAAGAATGCCTAAGCGTACCGACATCAAGAAGATTATGCTCATTGGCTCCGGCCCGATTGTGATTGGTCAGGGCTGCGAATTCGACTACTCCGGCGTGCAGGCCTGTAAGGTGTTGCGCCGCGAAGGTTACGAAGTGGTGCTGGTGAACTCCAACCCGGCCACCATCATGACCGACCCCGAAATGGCCGATCGCACCTACATCGAACCGCTGAGCGTCGATATCCTGCACGAAATCATCCGCCGCGAACGCCCGGACGCCTTGCTCCCGACTCTCGGCGGTCAGACCGCTTTGAACCTCGCCATGGAACTGAACGAACGCAGCATTTTGGACCGCTACCAGGTGGAACTTATCGGTGCAAAGGCCGAATCCATCCAGCGCGCCGAAGACCGCCACCTGTTCAAGGAAGCCATGCTCAAGATTGGCCTGGACCTCCCACGTTCCGGTTCTGCACACTCCATGAGCGAAGCTACCGCAATCGCCAACACCATCGGCAGCTGGCCATTGATTATTCGTCCGGGCTTTACGCTGGGTGGCACGGGCGGCGGTATCGCCCACAACCCTGAAGAATTCGAAACCATCGTGAACCGCGGTCTCGACGCATCGCTCAACAACGAAGTGCTTATCGAAGAATCGCTTCTTGGCTGGAAAGAATTCGAAATGGAAGTCATGCGCGACAAGAAGGGCAACGCCGTTATCGTGTGTTCCATCGAAAACCTGGACCCCATGGGCGTGCACACCGGCGACTCCATCACGGTTGCTCCGATCCAGACACTTGACGACCGCGCCTACCAGGCCATGCGTGACGACTCACTGAAGGTCATGGAAGCTATCGGCGTAGAAACCGGTGGATCCAACGTGCAATGGGCCATCGAACTCAAGACCGGTCGCCGCATCATCATCGAAATGAACCCGCGTGTGTCCCGTTCTTCTGCGCTTGCTTCTAAGGCAACGGGCTTCCCCATCGCAAAGATTGCAGCGCTGCTCGCCGTGGGCTACACGCTCGACGAACTCCGCAACGACATTACGCAAACGACCCCGAGCTGCTTTGAGCCGGCGCTTGACTACGTGGTGGTGAAGGTTCCGCGTTTCACTTTCGAAAAGTTCCCGAAGGCCGATTCTACGCTCGGCACCCAGATGAAATCCGTGGGTGAAGCCATGGCCATCGGCACCAACTTCAAGCAGGCCATGCAGAAGGCTCTCCGCTCTCTTGAAACGGGATTCGGCGGATTCGGTGCCTGCGCCAAGTGCGAAAAGTTTACCACTTACAACGACGAAACGCTCGCCAAGGAGGTCGCCCGCCCGAGCGCCGAACGCATCTTCGTGTTGCACGAAGCATTGCGCCGCAAGTGGGGTGTCGAGAAGTTGTACGAAATCACAAAAATTGACCGCTATTTCCTCCGCCACCTCGAAGAACTCGCCCTCTATGAAGACGAAATCCTTTCCGCAGGTTCGTTGGAAGCGTTGGCAAAAGACGTGCCGCTCTTCCGCCAGGCCAAGGAACTCGGCTACAGCGATATCCAGATTGGTTACCTGTTCCACAAGACTCCCGAAGAAGTCATGGCGGTGCGCAAGCAGATTGGCCTCGTTCCGAGTTACTACTCCGTCGATACCTGCGCCGGCGAATTCGAAGCCATCACGCCGTATTACTACAGCTGCTACGCCGAAAATTCCGAACCGGTCCGCGAAATTCCGGGTCACGGTCACAAGAAGAGAATCATGGTGCTCGGCGGCGGCCCGAACAGAATCGGTCAGGGTATCGAATTCGACTACTGCTGCTGCCAC
>OCTW011614157.1_pt1 | contig 73905 bp, 61 predicted proteins | sample 1539671 | NCBI WGS metagenome assembly OCTW01 (sample SAMN02144230, study PRJEB22623) | gut metagenome | biome: sheep rumen | host: Ovis aries | place: New Zealand | reverse complement strand
ATTCCTTTTCGAGAAGAAAGATGCCGACGGCAATGCCATCAACTATCAAGCCATCCAGTACTATCCCGGTTTTGAGGATGGTGTAGGCACATCGACTCCCCTTGGCGACCTTGTGCTGACAGCTGGCACTTACCGTGTCATCGCCAATGTGGACTTCAACAAAGACAGTGCCAAGGCCATGAGTTTCGACAACTTCACCCTTGAGGGTGTCGTAGGCAGTTCCTCTGCTATCACCAATGTCACCATCCAGCAGGTGAAGGACAATGTGATGTATAACATCTCCGGTCAGCGCATCTCCGCTCCTGTCAGCGGTCAGATTTACATCATGAACGGCAAGAAATACATTGCTCAGTAATTATGCGCTGCAGGTAAGTGATAAGGAGATAAGTAGTTAAGCCAAATGCTACTTATCTCCTTTCACAGCTCTTAACGGCCCTTCAAAATAGCTATTGTCCCTCTAACTCCCCGTTTTACTTCCCTTTAATCCTAAATCATGTACTTCAAATCCCTACTCACCGCACTTTTCTTTGCCTCTGCCACCACCATCATGGCACAGTCAGCAACATACGCCGGAGGCGACGGCAGCAAAGAGAACCCTTATCTCATCAGCAATGCCGATGAACTGGCCAAACTGGCCCAGGATGTCAACACCATTCCAAATTTCAGCCGCGGGTGCTACTTCCTGCTGACAAACGACATCGTCATCAACGAACAGGTGAACCAACGGGAATTGGAGACGCTGCAGAGTGGCTCCGCCTTTCCGCTAACACCGATGATTGGCACCTTTTCCAGTGATACGGAGTATCAAGCATTCCAAGGCGTGTTCGACGGTGGCGGACATACCATCAGCGGTGTCTATCTACAAGGGGCGGCCAACTATCTGGCGCTGTTCAGGGTACTGGAGAATGCCGAAGTCTGCAATCTGGGCATCATCGACGAGTTTGTTCAGGCTAATGCCTATTTCGCTGGCATTGCTGCCCGCGTTATCGACTCACGCATCATCAACTGCTATGTCACAGACAGCAATATACGTGGCTACGGTTCTAACGGTGGAGGCATCGCCGCACAGACGTTTGGCACGACAAAGGTCCAAAACTGCTATGTGGGTGGCACGCTCGATGGCAAGAACGACATGGGCGGCATCGTCGGCCGAGTGGGAAACGGCGACTATAACACGGTGGTCATCGAAAACTGCTACACCACGGCCACCATCGGCATCAATGCCGCACGAACCAATAAAGCGGGTGTGACGGCGACCAACTCTGCCGGTTCCACCGTGCGCAACTGTTTCTTCACCGCTGATGCAGGAAACGATGCCGTATGGCCAGCACAAGACTTCGGCACAACGTCGGGTTGTGAACTGATGACGCTTAGTCAGATGCAGACCGACGATTTCCTGGCTCTGCTCAACGAAAACGCAAAACTCATTCCTGGCGCTTGCCGGTGGCAGAGTGGCGAGCTGACTCCCATACACGACTATTCTGAAACAACTCCCGATACAGATCGGCGTGAGGTCTCGGCCATGGCTACCGACCCCATACCTGCCAATGGCGATGTGCATGCCGACATGGACAGTTCGTCGCCTGTCCTGAGGTGGAAGGCTGCACGCGACGGGAAAACCGTCAAGCAGTATTTCCATCTGGGCACCGACTCCACCGCTATCGCCAATGCCTTGCCCGCCAATGCACTGGCCGTTTTGGGCACGGAAACCGATTACGAACCCGGAATCCTGAGCAATATCCATACCTACTACTGGCGCATCGACCGCGAAGATGCAGATGGCAATATCACCATGGGCGACGTGTGGTCGTTTCAACCTCGTCATCTCGCGTTCCCCGGGGCGGAGGGCTACGGACGGTTCGCACGTGGCGGACGTGGAGGCCGTGTGGTCTATGTCACCAAACTGGATGATGATGGCAGCGAGGGGACGCTGCGCTGGGCATTGACCAACGGTAGCGGACCGCGCACCGTCTTGTTCCGTGTGTCGGGCATCATCGACATGGAATACAAAACCTGTTGGGTGGACGACCAAGTGACCATCGCCGCACAGACGGCACCGGGAAAAGGCATCTGCATCAAGCACGCCGATATCGGGGTGGGCTCTGATAATATCGTGCGCTTCCTCCGGGCAAGGAGAGGACTGGGCACCAGCGATGAAACCGGAAATGCCATCGGCACCGTCTATTCCGACCATACCATCCTGGATCATGTGACTGCCTCGTGGGGAACAGACGAGACTTTCTCCAGCCGTGGCTCAAAGAATATCTCTTTCCAACGGTCGATGATTAGCGAGGCACTGGGCATAGCCGGGCACCGCAACTACCCGGCTGGCACCAACCACGGCTATGCGGCTACCATCGGAGGCGATATCGGCTCGTTTCACCACAACCTGCTTGCACACTGCGAGGGACGCAACTGGTCAATGGGCGGCGGTACGGATGCCAACGGAGAATATGCCGGGCGACTCGACATCTTTAATAATGTGGTCTATAACTGGCATGAACGAACCACTGACGGCGGCGCGCATGAGGTCAATTTCGTTGGCAACTATTATAAGATGGGTGCCGACACCAAAGAAAAATGCTTGTTCTCGCTGGATATCGAGGGCAACCTGAAGGGTACACAGAGCGCCCACATCAGTGGCAATGTGCGCGACAACCGCGACGGGTCGCTCACCGCTGACAACGAGGGGGACACCTATCGGATGCGCATACGCGACGGGCGACCCTCAGTGGATTGGCAATACTTCGTGGATGCGCCATTCTTCCCCTCATACGCCACCATTGAGACGGCAAGTGAGGCCTATAAAAGTGTGCTGAGTGACGTGGGTGCCAACCAACCCATGCAGGATCTGACCGACCAACGGATCGTGTCGGAAACGCTTTCTCGGAGCTATACTTACGTGGGGTCCAAATCGGGCATCAAGGGTGAAATCGACGATGAGCAGGATGCCGGCGGTTTCGAGGATTACCCCGAGGAACTGCGTCCCATCAGCTATGATACCGACTACGACGGCCTGCCCAACTGGTGGGAGGACATTCGTGGCACCGACCCGCGTACTCGTATCCGAGACTACGTGGAAACCAACGCCGACATGGAGGGTGACGGCTATACAGAGTTGGAACGCTATCTCGACTTTATGGCGCAACCCCATGTGTGGCTGGCTCCTGCTGCACAAACGATCATCGATGTGAGGAAATGGTTTGCTGGCTATACCAACCATCCTGTGTTCTCGGTCGCAACCACAGGAACGGGTGTCACAGCAACGTTGACCGACGGGTTGTTGACCATTCAGGCGGGTGATGCCAAGGCTTTGGCTACACTGACACTCACGGTCACAGACGCTGATAATGCCGGTTATGAGCGACGGTTGTGTGTGGCCGTCACGGATAACACGACGGTTACCAATGACATCAGCCACATCGAGGCCGAGACCCAGACCACAGCTCCGCTGTACGACCTGCAAGGCCGCCGTCTCAGCGGCAAGCCCGTGCAGAAAGGGATATATATCAGCGACGGCAAAAAGGTCATTGTCAAATAGGGGAATAGGCTACGGAGAATCAGGCGTGACATTGACGGATGGCACTTACTTAAGAAGTAGATGCGTTCAGCTTACCTGATTTCCATTCTCATGATGTAGTCATTCATCTCGTAGCCTTGTCCGATGGGGAAATCACCTTCGCTGTCGATCACCATTCCTTTGCTCTGATAGAATGTCAGGGCTTTGTTCTCTCGGTTCACGTGCAGTTCCATCGCACAGGGGCCCGTTGAATGGTCGCGGATAAACTGTATGGCATGGTCGAAAAGAAAACTTCCCACATGTTGTCCCTGATGCTCGGGCAGGACGTAGATTTTCTGGAGACACCACAACTGGTCGTTCTCAGGTTGCAACGACACATAGCCGATGGCTTCATCTCCGTCACGGGCCAGCAGATAGGTATGGCATTCTTCCTCCATTTGTGTGCGGAGGCTGGCTTCTGAATACATCCATTCCATCATATAGGTGATCTGTCCTGGAGAGAGGATCTCACGATAGGTGGCGGGAAAAATGTTCCATGCCAGTTGCCGGATGGTGTCGATGTCGTTGGTGGTGGCTGGTTGAAGGGTCAGCATGTGGTCGTGTGAGTGTTTTATTAATTTGTGCAAAATTACGAATATCTGAAAAATAATAACCGCTTATTTCCGTTTTTTTCGATATGATGAGACATCTTTTATTCGTTTTGTGCTTTTGGCTGGGGCTTTCTGGACCTTGCCGAGCTCAGAGAGTGGTGATGCACGAGCAGAAGTCCTTTCCCAAGACCATCCCCGCCGGGGGATATAGTGGAATCACTTGGATGGGGGGTGACCTCTTTGCTGTTGTGTCGGACATTTCGGAAAAGGACGGCTTTTTTGTTTTCCAGATCGACATCGATGACCGTGGCGACGTGGTCTCTGCTTCCAACCTGCGTTTCAATGGCTGTTCCTTCGAGGGACGCGACAATGAGGGCATTGCCTGGTTTCCTTCGGGTGGCACGCTGTTTATCAGTGGCGAGAAAGACAATCAAGTGAGGGAATACACACTTGAGGGGCAGCGGACAGGTCGAAGCCTGCGCCTTCCTCCGGTTTTTTCCAAGGCGACACGGGCTTATGGTTTGGAGGCTCTCACCTATAACGCAGCGACGCACCGGTTTTGGACAACCACGGAGAGCACACTCGATGGGGATGGACCCAAAGCGGATGCTGTCAATGGTGTGCGAAACTTGCTCAGATTGCAGTCGTTCGATGACAATCTCAATCCTTGCGGTCAGTATGTGTATCAGATGGATGAGGCTCAGGCTGAATATCAACCGGAGGTCTATGCTTTTGGCGTGAGTTCGCTCGCGGCCTTGGATGACGGCCGCTTGCTCGTGTTGGAGCGTGAATTTGCAGTGCCGGAGTCAAAACTCGGTGCGATGGTCTATTGCAAAATCTATCTCGTACAACCTGGTCAAGAGAAACCCGTGGGTGCCGATGAGAAGGTGAAGGGACTGAAACCGGTTGAAAAAAAACTGATTACCGAATGGACAACGGCCATGGGATTGCTCGACATCACTCTCGCCAATTACGAGGGGATGTGTGTCGGACCCAAGTTGTCTGACGGTGGACAGGTCATTCTGCTCATTTCTGACTCTCAGAAGCAATACGGGGGCGTGCTGAAGGATTGGTTCCGTACCTTGGTGCTCTATTGATCATTTGATGCGGAACCTGATATAAGCGCGGTCATCGAAGGAGCAGTTGCCTTCCATCACTCCTTTGGTGGCTTTGTAGGTGTCGATGCAGAGCGGATCGGTGTCTAACTGATGCGAGAGGGCTTTCTCGCTGTCGTCGAGGGTGGGGAGGAGGAAGGGATAACCGTCGGTGGCAAGAATAATGTCGCTTGTACCCGTGCGTATGGTCTTGACTTTCTGAAGGGCGATGGGAAAACCATCGACCACGGCGAAATCGATGTTCTGGGTGTGGCAGGTGGCGACGATGTCGGGCACGATGGCATCACGGCCGATGTCGTGAAGGAGCAGGGCTTTGATGTCGGTCTTGCCTTCTGCAAGAAGGTTGTGAAGGATTACCGACCGCCGCTGAGCGATGCTTTCTTCTTCGGGTTTGGGATTGTCGTGATAGTTGCCTTCTGCGATGCATTGGCAGTCGCCGATGAGCCAGATTTCCTCGTGGTATAAGCTGTAGAGGGCCACGCTGGCGGTGGCACGCTCCTCGGGGTGCTGTGTGAGCCGGATATCGGTGAGTCCGCATGCCGCATAGAGGTCATGGATCCTTGATGTGGCTTCCCTGCAAAAATCAGAGAGTGTGGCTTCAGGGGAAAGTCGTCTCACGACATCACTGATGGTGAGCATGGCAAGCCGACCATTGCGCATGCCTTGACGCATCTGCTGGCGGGCCTTGCTTGTGCTGCCGTCGATGACTGCTACGTGGTTAGCGGTCACGACGATTCCGTCCTCGCACGTTTCTGGACTGTGCTTTCCGGTCAGTCGGCTTTCGACGATGTGGATTTCCTTCTTCATGTTTGCCTTGCGGTCTGTTGGTTTGGAATTTTTGGCCAAGAAGGGGCTGGATGAGATGGTCCATTCCCAGTTTCCTCAATTCCCGTTCGATCTTCTGTCGCTCTTCGGGCTTGTACCAGAAAAAGAACATCCGCTGGGCAAGTTTCTCGGCCGGGGTTTTCGCACTGAAAACGGGCTTGAGGGTATATGGATCGTAACCGGTGTACCACATCTCGGTGCTGATGGTCATCGGGGTGGGGGTGAAGTCTTGGATCTGCTCCAACTGGAAATCGAGCCGTTTGGTGATCAGGGCAAGCCGTGCCATGTCTGCTTCATGGCAACCGGGATGGCTGCTGATGAAGTAGGGGATGATCTGCTGCCGCAACCCTTGCTGCTTGTTGATGGTATCGAAGAGGGTCTTGAAAGTCTCAAACTGACTGAAAGAGGGCTTGCGCATCAGGTGCAGCACGTCATCGCTGGTATGCTCAGGGGCCACTTTCAGACGGCCGCTCACATGGCGGCAGATCAGTTCCCGGGTGTATTCTGCGATAGCTCGGTCTGTGACCTCATCGCCGCTCTTGTGAAGCAGGAGGTCATAGCGCACGCCACTGCCGATGAAACTCTTCTTGATGCCGGGCAGTTGGTCTACGGCATGATAGATGTTGAGCAGGGCCTGTGGGTTGGTGTCAAGATTGCGGCAGATCTGGGGATGGATGCACGACGGTCGCTTGCATTTCTCGCATAACTGTTTGTTCTTGCCTCCCATGCCATACATGTTGGCCGACGGTCCGCCGAGGTCGGACAGATAGCCCTTGAAGTCGTCGAGCGCCATGACTTCACGCACTTCGCGCAGAATGCTCTCCTTGCTCCTCGAAGTGATGAATTTGCCTTGATGGGCGCTGATGGTGCAGAAAGCACAGCCGCCGAAACAACCGCGGTGGATATTGACGGAATGCTTGATCATCTCGTAGGCGGGAATGCGCTTGTTCTTGTATTTGGGGTGGGGCAGGCGTGTGTAGGGATAACCGAATGAGGCATCCAACTGCTCGGTGGTCATCGGTGGATATGGGGGATTCACCAAGGTGTATTGACGGCCGGTTTGCTGAATGATGCGTTGGGCATGCACCTTGTTGGATTCTTCCTCGATATGCCGGTAGTTCTCGGCTTCTGCGCGTTTGCTCTCCAGGCACTCCTCATGGCTGTGGAGCAGGATGTCGTCGGGGGTGATGCCACCGGGGATCTCATCTTGATCGACGACGAAGACGGTCTGTGGTAGCGTGCGTGCGTCTTTGATGCTCCCGCCTTGCGACAGAAGGGTGCAGAGTTCTACGATGCCACGCTCGCCCATGCCATAGATCACCATGTCGGCTCCCGAGTCATAGAGGATGCTGGGGCGCAACCGGTCTTGCCAGTAGTCGTAATGGGTGAGACGCCGCATCGAGGCTTCGATGCCCCCCAGTACGACGGGCACGTCAGGATAGAGTTGCTTGAGAATCTGGGTATAGACGATGGTGGGATACTCTGGCCGGCAGTCATGACGGCCATCAGGACTGTAGGCATCCTCCGACCTCAGACGACGGTTGGCCGTATACTTGTTGACCATCGAGTCCATACAGCCGGGGGCGATGCCGAAGAAGAGGCGTGGACGTCCCAGTTTCTTGAAATCACGGAAGTCGCCGTGCCAGTCGGGTTGGGGCACGATGGCCACCTGCCATCCGGCGGCTTCGATGGCCCGACCGATGACGGCGGCACCAAACGAGGGGTGGTCCACGTACGCATCGCCTGAGAACAGGATGACATCAAGTTCGTCCCATCCTCTGAGTTCCACTTCTTTCTTCGTGGTCGGTAGCCAGTCGCTGAGCCGGTGTTCTGCCATCTCTTCGTTGCTCACTGTTTCTCCTCTTCCACTTCGCCGACGGGGGTCTCACGGCCTTTTTCCCACTCCTTGAATAGCGTGATGAGGTTGGCCAGGCCAAAGGCTTTCATGTTGCTGTGGTAGATGACGTCGAGGCAGAGGTCGAGCAGGGCTTTGTCCATTCCGGCCTCGGTGGAGAGCATCGAGCGGACATTGAATTTCAACTTGTCGAGCACCGACTCGTCGACGATGCCATTGCTGTCGACAAGATGGTCGAGAAGGTGGTATTTCTGAAGGGTCTCCAGATGGCTTTCCTCAATAGAGATGTTCCGGGTGCCAGAGGGATTGGCTTGAATCTTATACATAATCGTAGGTGTTTGGGTTGTTGTGAATTGATTCTCGTAGGATGGGCTTATTGAAGCAGATAGTTCAGTATGCCTTTCATGATGGATTGGCGTGTGCGGGTGTCCTTGATGCACTCGAGAGGGAATCCCATCGTCAGACAGCGGTAGTCGCGTCCGCTATAGGCCACGGCGGCATCCCGTCCGTCGGCATAGCGCATCACGCAGTAGGATGTGGAGAGCGGACGGAGCACATCGGGCGAGGTGGCGGCATAGTGGGTCTCATTGAGTGTCCGGTAGGTGTCGAACATCATGCCAAGGCCCTGCACTTTGCCGTCACTGCCGCGGTCGCTGCCTTCATGGCGCAGTTTGAGCACCTCAGCCAGGAATTGCTTTTCCGTGGGTTGCTGCATGTCACTGCCCACATACGAACCGCTCACAAGCAGGCATCCATGATTTCGGGTGAAGGTGGTGAGCCGGTGCCGCATGTCGGCGGAGAACGACTTATACAGCAGCAATGAGTGGCCGTCGTCTTTCTCCAGTCCGAGTAGCAGGTCGATGCAGTCGATGTCGCTGGTCTTGACCTTACCCGACTCAAACGACTCGCTCGAACAACTCACGATGTTGTATTTGTGGGCGCTGTGGATGGCATCGGCATGCAGGCGCACATCGTTGAAGTCGTTGCCTGCTATGAATTGTCCCACGAGTTCATCGCCGCAATAGCCCAGTGCTCCTTCTCCCTCACGGCCGCGCCGGCTGTTGTCGAAGATGGTCTGCCGGCCGCTCCATCCGGCCATCCGGCCGAAGGTGACCCCGGGGTCGGTGTCGATGTCAAATCCTTTCTGTGAACCAGTGTCAATCACGTGAGGGGAGGACAGACGGTGGAAACCGTTGACGATCATCACGGTCTTCTTGGCCGTAGGCACATATTCAGCAGAGAGCACTTCCGTGGGGAAACTCTCGCCTCCGGCGTTGGCAGCGGTCACCTTGAAGTGGTAGAGGGTATTGGGCTGGATGGCGATGCTGCATGAGGTGCCTTTCACCACGGTGCCATTGTCGAAATCAAGGTCGCCGATGGCGGTGTAGACGATATACTCCGAGGGGGAGGCACTGGATTCCTGCGGGTCTTTCACTGGATTCCAGTGCAACTTGAGCTTGCCCTTCGACGACATCTCCATGCGGAAATTGCGGGGCGTGAGCGGTTGCACGACATATTTCGTGCCATGCATCTCGTTGACATAGCGCAGGAGGGTCTTGTAGATCGAACGGGCCAGGGTGAAGCGGAAATTGGGGTCGAGGCCATAGCGCATGTCGCCGAAATTCTGATGTGACATCACCTCGAGAATGGCGGATGGCACGGCTGGCTCACGGGTCTCATTGTAGTTGCGGTCGTAGAGCACACGACGGCGCCATGTGCCGAATTTTGCACTGATGTCGGTCCCGACGTTGCGGAGCAGGGCATCGGCCAGGTCGAAGGAGGCCATGCGTGAGATGCCGGCATTCAGTTTGCCTTCATAGAAATCGGTGGTGCAGATCGACAGAGTGCCCACGAGATCGTTGCCGCCTGCTTTGTCATATCCAGCGTCGCTGTGCACCGACAGCATGAGTTCGATGGGCACTTTCTGCCCACGGCTGTTGGGCACGAATACGGATCCTCCCGACAACCAGTTGCTGAACCGGCTGCGGGCGTTCAGATCCTCGTTGTAGTCGTGGGTGGCGTTGAATTTACTGTATACGGAATCGGGCGCACCTGCCCACTGGGCGAAATAGCGGGTGCCTTCCAGACAACGAGGCACGCCGCTGGTGCTGCCTCCGCGCTGGATGTTGCCCATGCCGCCACCAAACCGCACGGCATCGGCGGTCACCACTCCCTTGCTCTTGCTGGCATTGCTCAGCACCACCATGTTGGTGGCGCTGGTGCCTTGGTCAAACTCAAACGTTCCGAGGTAGACCCAGGTGCTGCCTCCCATGCGCTGGTTGACCTTGAAGGTGGTGCTGCGGCCTTTGTGCCACACGGTGTATTGGGCGTCGTCGACGGAATTTGGCAGCGTCTGGTAACTCACGTAGACGGCATAGCGGCCGGCTTCGGGGATGCGGGGGATGTAGTTGATCCTGCTGATGCGGTTGCCGTTGGTCGACTCGGCCATGCGTGCCGTGCCTGCTTTGAAGGGATTCTCTCCCTGTGAGTAGGTGCCACCATGTCGTGCAAACCCGGTTTGAGTGGTGGTTGTCCAGGGGTGGGTACCGTTGAGCTCCTGGTAGTTCTGTCTGCCTTCATCATTGTCTACTATCACCTCATTTTTCTGCCAGTCGCGCTCACGGGGAGACCACACAATGGCACCGGCATGTTCGAGCATAGGCATCAGGTAGGGGATGACGATGGTCTGGGTGAAAAGGTCCTCGGTGGTGCAGAAGAGGTTGGGGCGCTGCCATTTCCATCGGCCTACTTTCTGGTCATAGTACTTACCGTGACTGGCGGCGATGGTGAGGTGCCTTCCTTCCAGCCCCCGGGTGATGGAATTGGGGCGAGACACATTGGTCACCCATGGCTTGCCTTTGTAGTCGATGTCGCCCCATTGACGGGTGCGGTCGGGATGATTGCTCAGACGGTTGGGGATGAGCTGTTCGATTCGGCGGCCGTGAGTGATGATCCTCAGGTCGTAATCGCGGTAGGCACGGGGCAGGATATTACCGACGTTGTCGTAGATCCTTTTCACGACTTCCGGCGTGAATTCCTGCTCTCCGAAGCGCTCAGTGGCGGTGATGGTGAGGATGCGCTCCGAGGTGTCCACATTGACACTGCTCAGCGAGGCGGTGACAGGAAAACCAGACAGGCCATTGCCGTAGTTCTCGAAGTAGCGCTTCAGCGATTGCTCCATCGCACTGCGGTCGGAGGCACTCTGCGCGCGTGCTCCGGTCACCAAACAGCAAAACAGCCCTAAGGCATATATGATACGATAGGGTCTCATTCTTTTTCTTTTCCAATATGTATTAAACATTTCCAATCTTGTATTTGTCCTGCACCCTCATAGGGGTCGCATGAAAAGCACTTGGCGGCTACAGCGAGAATTTCTCGGGATGCTTGCCCTTGAAAGGCTTGAAGTAAGCCTTGATACGATCCATGTCGCCTTCCACGTCGCCTGTGGGGATAAAGGCATGGATACATTCGATGTATTTGCGCTCATAGTCCAGCCCGTAGAGCAGAATGGGAAGCCCTGCTTTCTGGGCAATAACGAGGAACCCGCGTTTCCAATCAGGGTTGGCCGAACGGGTGCCTTCAGGTGTGATGCAAAGCCTGAACGACTCCGAGCGCTTGGCTTCCTCAGCCAGGTTGTCGGTCATGCTGGTATGCTTGGTGCGGAAAACGGGGATGCCGCCAAGACGGCGGAACAAAATGCCCATAGGCCAGAAAAACCATTCCTTCTTCATCAGGAAATTGATTCTCCAGCCTTCTGCACCAGAGTAGAGCTGCCCCAAGATGAAATCCCAGTTGCTGGTATGGGGAGCGAGGCAGATAATGTATTTGTCGGGATGGACTACTGTGACGTTCTTCGTCCATCCCATCTTTTTATACAAGAGCCACTTGCAGAATTTTTGCCACATCATGCCGATAGGGTTATTCGCTCAGGTTGGCTATCTGGTCGATGATTTCAGAGATGTGCTCGGTGAAGTCGTTGGCAAGTTTGTCGAAATACACTTTCTTGCTCATACCGGGCTCGGGGTGGGAGATGCGGCTGATGAAATCTTCACGTGTCGAGATGATGCTCTTGAGCAGGGCTTCCACATTGTCTTCATTGGTCTTGCCATGATAAAGGGAAATGGCCACACACTCAGCGAAGACATCGCTGCAAATGGTGTTGATCGTGTGCTTTAAGTCTTTTCTGTTTGGCATGTTGAATGTCTTTGTTTATGGTTTGATTTTTATCCCGAGGGAGAGTAGCTTCGCCACATAGGGCAAAGATAAGAAAAAAAAACGAGATGCAGTGTTAAATTAATGGAAAACTTTCAGAGAATAAGTTTGATTGTGAAAAAACGCAGCCTTCGCGCTCGCATTCGTCAGTTTTGTGATCCTGCCCAAATGCAGGAAGTGAATATCCTGCTACTTTAATGATTTTTAACCTTTAACCCCGTCGCAGCAAACTTTTCATCGGGAATAATTTAGTAACTTTGCACTCCAAATGGAGGGTAGGGTGCGGCTTCGTTCTCTTCCTCATCCCAAACCGCTTTTTTATTTTTATTTTTATATACACATTATTAGTTATTATGGAAAAAAGTGCATTGCAGCAGGCAAGAGCTTCGTATCAGCCGAAGCTGCCAAAAGCTCTTCAGGGTGCAGTTAAGGTGAAAGAAGGTGATCCTACTCAGAGTGTAGACAATCAGGAGGAAATCAAGAAATTGTTTCCCAACACCTATGGTATGCCATTGGTGGAGTTCGTGCCCGGTGAGGAGAACCTGAGCAAATCGATGAATGTGGGCGTGATCCTCAGTGGAGGACAGGCTCCTGGAGGACATAACGTGATCTGCGGTATCTTCGATGCCATCAAGAAACTCAACCCCGAGAACCGTCTCTATGGCTTCATCCTGGGGCCTGGTGGCTTGGTAGACCATCAGTATATGGAAATCACTGCCGACTTTATCGATGATTACCGCAATACGGGTGGATTCGATATGATCGGTAGCGGCCGTACCAAACTGGAGAAGGTCGATCAGTTTGAGAAGGGCTACGAGATTATCCGCGAGCTCAATATCAAGGCTATCGTCATCATCGGTGGCGACGACTCCAACACCAACGCTTGTGTGCTGGCTGAGTACTATGCTGCCAAGAACTATGGCGTGCAGGTCATCGGATGCCCGAAGACCATCGACGGCGACCTCAAGAATGAGCAGATCGAGACCAGCTTCGGCTTCGATACCGCTACCAAGACTTATGCCGAACTGATCGGTAATATCGAGCGCGACTGCAACTCCGCTCGTAAATACTGGCATTTCATTAAACTCATGGGCCGCTCGGCAAGCCATATCGCTCTGGAGTGCGCCCTGCAGTGCCAGCCCAATATCTGTATCATCTCCGAAGAGGTGGAGGCCAAGGACCAGACACTCAACGATATCGTCGAGCAGATCTGCTGCGCTGTGGCTGCACGTGCCGAGAAGGGCGACAACTATGGTGTCGTGCTCGTGCCGGAGGGTCTGATCGAGTTCATCCCCGCCATCGGCCGACTGATCGACGAGCTCAACGACCTGCTTGCTGAGCATGGCAATGACTATAAAGACCTGGAGCCCGAGGCTCAGCGTGAGTATATCCTGGCACACCTGACCAAGGAGAATGCCAAGACTTTCGAGACACTGCCTGAGAACGTGGCTCATCAGCTCTCTCTGGAGCGTGACCCGCACGGAAACGTTCAGGTGTCGCTCATCGAGACCGAGCGTCTGCTCTCTGATATGTGCGAGGCCAAACTCGCAGCATGGGCTAAGGAAGGCAAATATAAGGGCAAGTTCGCTACGCTGCACCACTTCTTCGGCTACGAGGGTCGCTGCGCTGCTCCATCCAACTTCGATGCCGACTACTGCTATGCGCTCGGCACAAGTGCTGCCCAGCTGATAGCCAACGGAAAGACCGGCTACATGGCTATCGTGAAGAATACCACCGCTCCCAACGATGAATGGAAAGCCGGTGGCGTGCCTATCACCATGATGATGAACATGGAGCGCCGCAATGGTGAGATGAAACCCGTGATCCGCAAGGCTCTGGTGGAACTCGATGGCAACCCCTTCAAAACATTCGCCTCGATGAGAGACAAGTGGGCTCTGGAGACTTGCTACGTCTATCCCGGTCCTATCCAGTATTGGGGACCGAGTGAGGTCTGCGACAAGACGACAGCCACACTCGCTCTTGAGCACGTGAAGTAATCCTGACTACTTTTGTTTCTGGTTCCGTCGGATTCCATTCCTGATCCGACGGAACCTTAATAATATCTTTCCGACGATGCCGAATAAAAAAGGGAAAAAGAAGAGGCACACCCATGGGCGACGGAATCATTCTGCCGGATGGTGGATAAGAATGAAATCCTGGTTCTCGCATCTGCCCGCAAAATTGTGGTGGTGCCTGGGCATCGTCGTTGCCGTCACTTATGCCTGGGTGGTTTACTCCAATTTGGTGGAGCCTTTCGGCTTCAGGTGGAGGGCATTGTATGGCGACCCGAATTATCCGGAAGGATATGGCATACATGGTATCGATATCAGCCATCACCAGGGTAAAATCGAGTGGACGAAATTGCGCAATGCCATGATCAACCGCACCACCCTCAAATTCATCATGGTGAAAGCCACAGAAGGCTCTGACTATATCGACGAGAATTTCGACGAGAATTTCGAGATGGTCAAGGAGATCGGCATCATCCGTGGGGCTTACCATTTCTGGAGCAACTTGTCGACCGCCCGCGAACAGGCTTATTTCTTCCTCGACAAAGTGAAACTCGAACCTGGAGACTTGCCACCTGTGCTGGATGTGGAAAACATCCCTTCCAACATGTCGGTGGAGGAGTTCCAGATGGAAATCCTCGCTTGGCTGCATATCGTTGAGGACCGCTACCACGTCAAGCCCATTATCTATACCTATTATAAATTCAAGGAGACGTACCTCGGCGACACCCGTTTCGACGACTATCCTTATTGGATCGCACATTATTATGTCAGCGAGGTGCAGTACAAGGGCAAATGGAAATTCTGGCAGCATACCGACGTGGGCAGGCTGCCGGGCATCCGGGGCTATGTCGACTTGGATATCTACAACGGCAGTTACTATGACCTGGAGATGCTGACCATCAAGGAGGAGAACCTGGAAGAGACCGTGATTCCCGAGATCGACAGCACGGCTGTCTACGAACAGAATGACAGCATGTTCCAAGCACCCGACGAGGATCCTTTATGAAAGCGCAACCCTAACTCCTCTGCTCGCTTTCTAAGCACTGCCACGTCGTCTTCATAGAAGCCGCTGATGATAAGATGTCCGCCAGGTGCAAGCACAGCGCACATCGACGCCATGTCCGATAATAGGATGTTGCGGTTGATGTTGGCCAAAATGAAGTCAAAATCCCCTTTCATCTCTTTCAGGACCCGCACGTTGCCCAGTTTGACCTCAATTTGGTCGACATGGTTGAGGCGGGCATTGTGGCGCGTGTTCTCTACGCTCCATTCATCGATGTCGTATGCCACCACGCTTGCGGCTCCGCATTTCGCTGCTGCGATGGAGAGTATACCGGTACCGCAACCGCAATCGAGAACCCGCTTACCCGTCAGGTTGGCATCCAGCAACTCGCCGACCATGAGGCGCGTGGTCTCATGTGTACCAGTGCCGAAAGCCATTCTCGCATCTATCAGGATATCGGTCTTTCCCATTGTCTCCACTTCGTGCTTGGTGTCGTGAATCACACACCGGTCGCCGATCATGATCGGCTCGAAACCGGCTTCTTCCCATTTCGCATTCCAGTCCTTGTCCTCGGCCTCCGCGATTTCATAGCTTACCTTGACACCGGGAAGGGGAAAATCGCCTAAAATGGAGGCGAGAATGGCCTCGTCGAAAAGATCGGTCCTGGCATAGCCGACCAGCTGCTCTGCTTCTTCCTCGAAACTCTCAAATCCGGCCTCAGCTGCCAGGGCAGCGATCAGGTCGTGACCCATTTGACGGGTCTCGGCCGACAGCGACTCGCCGTCCAAGTGAAATCTTGCTGCGAAATATTTCATTTTTTTGTTAATTTAGGGTGCAAAATTATAAAAAATAGGGAAAAACCTACCCTCGTTTAGGGTTTTTCCTTAATTTTGCATGAAATCTTGAAGTATTTTTGCATCGTAAGAATATAGAATCAATATCACGAAATATGAAAAAGTATCTATTCCTTTCACTGGTTGTGGCTTTCCTGCCGCTTTCGCTCATGGCACAGGATGACATGTATTTCGTACCAAAGAAATCGGAAAAACCTGCGCAGAGTGCTGACGCTGTCGCAAAAGCATTGAAACCTGTCCGCCCGCTCGACATGTCGGTGGATGAGTACAACAAACGCTATCTCGGCAGTTCGTATGTTCCTATCGATTCGCTGGGCAACGATGTCATCGACTTCGCCGCAGGCGATGGCACCTATCCCAAGGATACGGTCTACATCTACAAGGACAGAGACGACCGCGACTACTATTACAGTGCGCGGATGGGCATGTTTGATGGCTTCTATGGCTGGTACGACCCATGGTTCTACGGCTATAGAGGACTCTATTGGGGGCACTACTATCCTGGATACTATTACTCATTTTATCCATATTGGTATAGCCCATGGGCCTATGGCCTCTATGACCCCTGGATGTATGGCTACTACACCTATTACGGCTGGTATGATCCTTGGTATTACGGCTGGTATGATCCTTGGTATTACAGAGGATATGGGTATGGTGGCGGATACTTCGCCCGCAACTCCCATCATAACTATACGGTATCGCCGAGCGCTGTCTCCAGAGGCTCTCGCGGTCATGGCTACGCTACGGCATCCAATGGCACTTTTGGTGGCAGAAGGGTGTCTTCTGGTTCTTTCGGAGGAGGACGATCCATGTCTTCTGCATCCACGGCCTCAAGGGTGAACTCGTCGTCTAACAGGTCGGTCATTTCCGGTAGAAGGACGTTTGGCGGCAACCGCACTTCGACCACTTATGACTCAGGGCGCACTTACTCCGCTCCAAGCTCGGCCTACAACAACTCCAGCAGTGTGTCCTACTCGTCCTCATCGAGCTACAGCGGAAGTTCTTCCGGCGGCAGCTTCGGTGGTGGCGGCAGCCGTTCGGGCGGCAGCTTCAGCGGCGGCGGTGGCGGACGCTCAGGTGGCGGCAGCTTCGGTGGCAGAAGATAAGATGTCCTGATTAGGAAAATCTTTACGACATACAGTTTTTACTCACATATAATTGTAAGAAAAATGAAAAAGAATTTCATCTATATGGCTGCTGCTCTCCTCATCGGTGTTCCCGCAGCAGCACAGGAGACCTATGAGAATGCGAAAATCATCACCGAGGACCTCAACGGTACGGCAAGGTACGTGGGTATGGGTGGTGCCACTGATGCGCTTGGCTCTGAGATTTCCTCCATAGGGTCTAATCCTGCTGCCATCGGCTTGTTCCGCCACAGCAAAGTGGAAGGCACTGCGGGTATGGTGACCCAGCAGAATGCAGCTGACTATTCCCGTGGCGACGCTACCAACCTGAGTTTCGATCAGTTGGGCGTGGTCTGGTCAAAGCGGACGGGGGAGCGCTCGTTCCTCAATCTGGCGTTCAACTACCACAAGAGCCGCAACTTCGACTTCATCCTGTCGGCTGATGACAACCTGAAAGCTGCTTCGCAGAACAAACTCACATATATGAAGCATTGGAACGACTTGTTGTTCAAGTCCAATTTCGATGGAAATGTGATGTATGATAGTCCCTACGTTACCTGCAATCAGCTCGACGATATCTATATGCGCAACTTGCTGCCAGCAGCTGGCGATGGCAACTATTACTACTACGAGTCGTCCAAGTATGACTTCGACAGGGCACATTCAGGCTATGTTGGGGAGTATGACTTCAATGTGAGTGGTAATATCGACGACCGTGTCTACCTGGGCCTCACCATGGGCATCCATGATGTTCACTACCATCACTCTGGCGACTATACAGAGGCATTCAATCCCAATCCCGAGAACATCACCACGATGAATGTCTGGGACACTCGAAAGATCAAAGGCACTGGCGTCGATCTGAAACTGGGCGTGATTGTACGTCCCATCGAGTATGCTCCGCTGCTCGTCGGTGCGTCCATCCATACCCCGACATTCTATGATCTCACCACCAGCAACTATACAGAGGTGAGCGATGGCAATGCCACTGTTTGGGCCGAAGAACCGTATGATTTCAAACTCTATACACCTTGGAAATTCGGTGTCAATGTGGGATACACGGTCGGACAGTTCATGGCACTCGGCGCCAGTTTCGACTACGCCGACTATGGCAGAACCGACACACGCGTCAACGATGGCGGCTCCTATACCTATTATGATTATTATGAGTCGAGCAGCAGCGATGACCAGATGAATGACCACACCAAAGCTACCTTGAAGGGTGTGTGCACCCTGAAACTGGGTGTGGAGGTGAAGCCTATTCCGGAGATTGCTCTGAGGGCTGGCTACAACTATGTCTCTTCCATGTACGACAAAGACGGTTACAAGGATGGCACAGTCAACTCTTATGGCACGTCTTTCGCTTCTGCAACCGATTACACCAACTGGAACGCCACCAACCGTTTCACTTTCGGTGTCGGTTATAAGTTCGGAAAGGCCAATCTCGACCTGGCTTACCAATACAGTTCTACCACTGGCGACTTCTCACCGTTTATGAATTATATGGACATGAAGATTCCTGAATACGACAATTTGGTCGATCAGGTGAAGGTGGACAACAAGCGTCATCAGATAGTTTGCACTATTGGTTACACGTTCTGATTGTGATTTTTATTCTGCAACTTGTCCTAAAAGGCGTTAAAACTATCCCAAAAGGGCAAAAAACATGAACGAAATTTGCAAATGACAAGATTATATATTAAATTTGCACTGGAAAATAGAACAAAGATTAGTTTTTTTAGTGGTTAATTTAGTTTAGTAAGTATTAAAAGGGATTTGTCGTGAGGCAAGTCCCTTTTTCTGTTGTCTTCCCTCAGGGTCTACTCAATATCTCAATATCGTCACCATTACCTTTCACCTCACAAAAAAAACGCCCGTCCTTCCTGGACAGGCGTTTAATGATCTATCATATATCTACTTCATTCAGAGGAGTCAGTCATCATAATCATCGCTGATGCCTTCAGCCTCCAGATTCAAGTCCTCGGGATCTGAGTCGAACGTCGTGCGGTAACTCTCCTCCGTCAACTTGTCTTCGTCAAAGGTGTCGTCATCCTCATCGGGATCATCATAGTGGTCGTCAATCTCCACAATGTCCTCATCGTCATTCTCATCGAGATCGTCATCGGAAGAATCTTCATCCATCTTCAGACGCGGTTTCTCCATCATGGGCTTCTCCTTGGCGAAAATCGCTTCCACCCACATGCCCTTGGGAATCTCAAGCACATCGAAACCATCCTCCACCTTCTTCTCATACATGCCGCCGGGCTTGCGCAGACGGTCTTTAGGCAGAGTGGTGGTGCTGATGTCGAAACCGCTCTCAATGATGTCCTGGATACTTTGCGACAGACTGTCCCAGCCCCCTCCGAAGTTGCGGTCGATCACCTCGAGCAGTTTGGTGGTCGAGATATGGCGGATGTTCTCATAGGTCAGATCTGTCACACGGAGTATCGGACGCTTCTTGACCGCCCATTTCAATTTCGTGTTCTCATCAAACTTCAAGGTGCCCACTTTGAAACCACGGGCCTCATATTTCTTGATGACCTCAGGCTTGTCTATCTGTATCTCCTCCATATCAAATGCGCTTTTGATGATATCGAGGTAGTGGCGGGCATATTCTTTCATGTCGGCGTCTTTCTCTGCCGCCTCCCACAAACGGAAAATGTCGTTCTCCTGCAAATCCCAGATATTGCTCTTGTTGAGCGTCTTTAAGGTCAGTGCTTTGTTTTCTTTGCTCTTCATTATTCTATAAATTGTTTCTATGGCTGGTCTCTGTCGTCCAGTACCCTGAACTTCGAACGAAACCTGCGCAATTCGTTAATGTCAATCTCTGCAGTGACTGCCGATGGCTCTCCTGGCCTGCACGCAGCAACTGTCGCTCCTTTCGCATCAATGACCATACTGCCTCCCATATACTTGCAGGCTTGGTCTTCGCCCACTCTGTTCACTCCCACGACATAGCATTGGTTTTCAATGGCTCTCGCTCGGAGAAGGATGTCCCACGCCTGCTGCCGGCTCTCAGGCCAGTTGGCTACCAGAATGATGCCATCGTAGTCGCTGTGGTAACGGCTCCAAACCGGAAACCTCAGGTCGTAGCAGGTCAGCAAAAGCCATCGCCATCCGTCATGGCTTACGACTGTGCGCTGCATCCCTGGCTCATATCCATCATCTTCTCCTCCGTAAGTGAAGAGGTGGCGCTTGTCGTAATAGGTTACCTGGCCATCCCTGCCGACGAAATAGTGACGGTTGCGGTAGTGCAATACGCCTTGGCCGTCAAGTTCTCCTATAGCCAGACTTCCGCAGATGGCGGCATTGACCTTTCGGGCGGTCTCTATCATCCATGCAAGCGATTTCCCCTCGGTCTCAGCAATGCCCTCCGGATGGGTGGCGAAACCTGTGCTCCACATTTCTGGCAGCACATAGAGATCGCTTCCTGGTGAAGAAACAATCATCTGCTCCGCAAACCGGGCGTTGACATCTGGTGAAGCCCAGGCCACATCTGTTTGAAGAAGGGTTATCCGCATGGCTGTCGTGCCTGATGGCTGTTGGGTTACTTATGCTGCAAAAGTAAGTACTTTAATTCTTATTTGCAAGTATTTTAAAAAAAAATTTTGTGCGCTCTTGATACTGCCCATTATATGATGTTGACAGTCAGGGAAATCAGTCTTTTGGTCTCTATGGAGATTTCCTTGTCAAGGATTTTGCTTATTCAGAAGATTTTGCTAAATTTGCAGTCATTATGAGTGAGCCTTTAGCCGAGAGAATGCGTCCACGCACGCTCGATGAGTATATCGGACAGAAACACATCGTGGGTGAGGGTGCTGTCCTGCGCAAGATGATCGACGCAGGGCGCATTTCTTCTTTTATCCTCTGGGGACCGCCGGGGGTAGGGAAGACCACACTTGCACAGATCATCGCCCATAAGATGGAGACGCCTTTCTATACCCTCAGTGCCGTGACAAGTGGAGTGAAGGATGTACGCGATGTGATCGACAGAGCCAAGAAAGGGCGCTTCTTCAATTCCGCCTCCCCGATTTTGTTCATCGACGAGATCCATCGCTTCAGCAAGAGTCAGCAGGACTCTCTGCTTGGAGCCGTGGAAAAAGGGGTCGTCACCCTTATCGGTGCTACCACTGAGAATCCTTCCTTCGAAGTGATACGGCCCTTGCTCTCCCGATGCCAGGTCTATGTGCTGAAACCATTGGAGAAAGATGATCTGATGCAGCTCCTGGAAAGGGCGTTGAAAACCGATGTGGTGCTACGTGAGCGGAAAATCGAACTTCGGCAGGCAGGGGCGATGATGCGGTATAGCGGGGGGGATGCCCGGAAACTGCTCAATATCCTCGAACTTGTCGTCGAAGCTGCTGATCCGGGGCAACCTCTTGTCATCACCGACTCCCTTGTGGAGGACAGGCTGCAGCAGAATCCGCTCGCATACGACAAAGACGGAGAGATGCATTACGACATTATCTCGGCATTCATCAAAAGCATCAGAGGCAGCGATCCCGATGCCGCTCTCTATTGGATGGCCAGGATGATTGAGGGAGGCGAGGACCCCCAGTTTATCGCCAGGCGCCTCGTCATCAGTGCGGCAGAGGACATCGGATTAGCCAACCCCAACGCACTGTTGCTGGCCAACGCCGCTTTCGATGCCGTCATGAAGATAGGCTGGCCCGAGGGACGGATACCATTGGCTGAGGCTGCCGTCTACCTGGCCACAAGTCCCAAAAGCAACTCCGCGTATATGGGCATAGGCAATGCGCTGTCGGTGGTGAAGGAAACAGGCAACCTGCCCGTCCCCTTGCATCTGAGGAATGCACCGACACAGTTGATGGCGCAGTTGGGGTACAGCGATGGCTATAAGTATGCACATGATTACCCTGGCCATTTCGTCGTGCAACAGTTCATGCCCGACCAACTGGTCAGCACCCGCCTCTGGCATGCGCAACACACGCCGGCTGAAGAGAAATTATACCAAAACATGCTCCGATGTTGGGGCAATAGATTCAAGGAAGATGAGAATAGTAGTTCTTGATGGATATTCGTTAAATCCGGGCGACATGTCATGGGGAGAACTGGGCAAGTTTGGTGATCTGACCGTCTACGACCGCACAGCACCTCAAGATGTGGTGAAACGGGCTGCGGATGCTGAGATTATCCTCACCAATAAGGTGGTGATTGGCAAAGAACAGCTCGAACAGCTTCCGCACCTGAGATATGTCGGTGTTCTTGCCACAGGCTATAATGTGGTGGATTGCGACGAAGCCCGTCGGCGGAATGTTGTGGTGACCAATATTCCTGCCTACAGCACCGACAGCGTGGCGCAGATGACGTTCGCACACATCCTCAACATCACCAATAGGGTGGGGCACTACGCCACATGCAATACTGAAGGACGATGGAACGGCCAACCCGATTTCTGCTATTGGGACACCCCATTGCACGAACTCTCCGGAAAGACCCTTGGTATCATTGGCCTGGGCAATATCGGTATGAAGGTAGCACGTATCGCCCGTGATTTCGGTATGGATGTCTTCGCTCAGACCAGCAAGGACCCTGCGTCACTCCCCGCAGGCATTCAAAAGACCACATTCCACGGTTTGCTCGGAGTTTCCGATGTGCTCTCCCTTCATTGCCCTCTCACCCAACAGACAAAAGGGATCATCAACATGGAGAATATCTTGAAGATGAAGCGCAGCGCCATCATTATCAATACCGGTCGTGGTCCCTTGGTCAATGAGGAAGACATGGCAGAAGCCTTGTCGAAAGGATATATCGCAGGTTACGGAGCCGATGTCCTGGAAGAGGAACCCCCTCGTCATGACAGTCCGCTGCTCCATGCCCCAAACGCTTTCATCACGCCCCATATCGCCTGGGCCACCACCGAAGCCCGTCAAAGATTGATGGAAATCGCAGTCAAAAATGTCGCTTCATTCCTCGACAACACACCCGAAAATGTCGTAAATTGACCCTTTCGCCCCTCAAAAACCCTGTTTTTTGCAGTTTTTGGACATAAAATCAAAAATATCCTCCAAAAAATTTGGAGGTGTCGAAAAAACACTATAACTTTGCACTCGCATTTAAAAAATGGCTCCCTAGCTCAACTGAATAGAGCATCTGACTACGGATCAGAAGGTTGCGGGTTTGAATCCCTCGGGAGTCACTTGAAAATCAAGGAGTTACAGAGATGTAACTCCTTTTTTCGTGTTAATGGGGAACACCACGGGAACACAGGCCATGGGGTTTCCACGTAGTCATACGTGATTTTTTATTGTCATTTGTGGTCAACTTGTCATTTCGCTTCTCAGGCTTTTCTGGCAACAATTTGGCTATTTTACTCCGTCGGTTCATCCTCAAAGGGCAGGGAGCCGAGGAATCTGTCGAAATCACTTTGGAAAAGACGGTCTTGTATGACCCGGTATTTCTCAAACTCCGTCTCGGCATGTTCCTTCGCCTGTTCGGCGGTAACATGCCCTGGCGTTTGCAAAACCTCATTTCCACCAGCAGCCAGAATGGTGTCTATCCGCTTCGCCCAGTCCTCCATCGTCATGGGGATGCGGCGCTTGGCCATACGCTCGGCCAGCTCGAGCACACCATTCACCAACTGTCCCATGTCCGCCAGTTCCAACTCCTTCAGGTAGTTCTTGGCGATGACGACATCCGTCTTCACGATTTTCCCGTCAGGCGCATTCTCCCACGAGGTCAGTCCCATGTGCTCCTGTTCTGCATCGGCCCGCTCCACGATCAGTTCCGCAGCGGTATGCCCGTGTACGGCGTAGTGCATTTTGTTTTGCATCATCTTGAAGAACAGCCGTGTGGCAGGTGCGTCGCGGTTGTAATCGATGGCCGTGGCATAGATGTCCGTTAGCTTCTGGTAGAACCGCCGTTCCGAGAGACGAATCTCCCGGATCTCAGCCAGCAGATGCTCGAAGTAATCCTCGCCGAGAAACGTCCCGTTCTCCATCCGCTTCTTGTCGAGCACATAGCCACGGATGGCGTACTCCCTTAGCACGCTCGTTGCCCACTGCCGGAACTGTGTGGCACGGATGCTGTTCACTCGGTAGCCGACGCTGATGACGGCATCGAGGTTGTAGAACTGGAGTGTACGATTTACTGTCCTATTGCCTTCTTGACGAACAACCGAGATTTTCTCGGTAGTTGCTTCTTCTCGAAGTTCACCACTTTCATAGATGTTCTTCAGATGAAGACCTATATTGTCTGTCGAGCAATCGAACAGCATCCCCATCGCCTTTTGGGTACACCACACGGTCTTGTCCTTATAATAGACCTCCACGCCTTGTTCCTTCCCTTCAATTTGGAAGATCAGGAACTCAGTGGTGCTATTTCTTATTTCTCTGCGCTTTGCCATGATTTATTTATGTCATTGGATTTTCCGTCAGGCATGACCTAAGTTTCATTGCTTTCTGTTTTAATCCTGTCTTTCCTTGCTCTTAGTTCTTCCATGTAACCAGCAGTAATGATACCAGAAGGCAAAGCTATGATAGCAATGCCAACCATAGATGAGATGATGCTAATCACTCTTCCTGTATTAGAAATTGGATACAAATCTCCATAGCCTACAGTCGTAAGGGTGCAAGAAGCCCAATAGAACGCATCAAAGAAAGTATCAAAGAGGTATTCTCCTGTTTCTGGATTGATGTCCTCTTCACCGTTAAACATAATCATTGCTGTTATGAAAATGTAGAATACGGCAAGTGAAAGAACAGTTAACAATAATTTTCTTTGTTTCCGTATGACAGATAAGATGATTTCAAGTGGTTCGTAATAACGAATTACTTTTACCACTCTGAGAATTTTTAAGAGTCGAGAAACTCGGAACAATTTGAAAGAAGGAGCTAAGAGATTGACGGTTGGCAAAATTGAAAACATATCAATAATTGCCATTGGAGTAAATGGATACACAAAAAATGAAAACCATTTTTTGTTCGAGCAACGGTAATCAAACGTTATCCATCTCAATATATAGTCAACTAAGAAACATGCGCAAGATATTATATCAAAGAACCAGAACAGTTTGATTTGATTTCTGAACATTAGTGGGATAATGCCTATGACAATAGCTGCGAGCATTAGATAGTCATATACCCTCGAAAGAACCGTTTCTTGATTTCTTGGTTCAATCATATTGTTTATACTTCTTCGTAAATCCATAGCTTTTTTTATTATGCAAAAATAGTAAAAAATATGGAATTTTAATCTGATAGCTTGTTTTTTTGCTAAATGTCATGTCTCAATAGTTGATTATTGGATAAAAATAGTAACTTTGCAATGTATGAAAGAGTATGGCTTGTCGATATTCGTTTTGCTTGTGATGGCAATAATTGTTGTTTTCAACACAAATGGCTCAAATGCGGTAAGTGTTGATCACAATAGTAATGGATCTTTCTCTTTTATGGAAGTATCAACCAATGGGGGAGGAAACGCGGGGCTTCAAGGTATTATTAATGAGATTGATATTCCTCTGCCAATTGATAGTTTATCAGAGCAAATCCTTTATAGAAAAAGTTATATAGTTTCATACAATAAAGAAACTAAACTACCCAATTGGGTAGCATGGCATCTGACATCTGATCATGTGAATGGTGATGTAAAAAGACCAGGAAATGGTTGGCATGAGGATATGGAGGTGCCAATGCCTAGGGCTAATTCATCTGATTATAAAGGAAGTGGATGGAGTCGTGGCCATATGTGTCCTGCAGGGGACAATAAATGGGACAAAGATGCAATGTACGAATCATTCTTATATACAAATTGTTGCCCTCAAAATGCCAACTTGAATACCGGCACATGGAACCAGATTGAAATAGCTAGCAGAAGATGGGCTCAAAAATTTGGAGAGATAGATATTGTTTGTGGCCCGATTCTTTTTCGACAAGAACATGAGGTCATTGGAGATAATAAGATTGTAGTTCCAGAAGCGTTCTTCAAGGTGATTGCTTGCCTGAATGAAGATCATCCTATGGGTATTGGCTTTATATGTCGAAATACAGACGGCAATCGAAAAAAAGACCTTTATGTCAATAGCATTAAACAAGTGGAGCGAGTTACTGGTATGACCTTCTTTCCAAATTTGTCGGATGATGTTAAGGATAAGGTAAAGAACAGTGCCAATATAGACGATTGGTAAGTTGCTCTGTTCCCAATCTCAGTCAATATCAATACTATTCAACTCGTTCAGTATGACTTGATACCGTTTGTTCGCAACAATAATGTTGGCATGTTCGGCCTTTGCTTCTTTCACGGCTTTCTTTAGATCATCACCCCCTTCTATTATCTTACATATTTTTTCAGCTTCCTTTAGGGAAAGGACTGTCAGGTCATTGTTTCCAGCTAATGCGTCAGCCACCTTTATTGCATTCTTTACACGTAGATTAAATACATCTTCGGCAATTAACTCAATATTTGATTTTTTGAAATCGATGACATTGGGATGTTGGAAAAAATCTTGTAATGGAGATATACCATAAAGAGATTTTCTGGTAAAAGATTTACGATCAAATTCGACCCAATAGTAAGCGTGGTATCTAATCTTTAATGATAATCTTACGATATTGATATTGACAGAAAGAGAGAAAAGATGCCCGGCAAGATAATAAGATAGTCCAAGGAGTGTATTGGTCTTATCAGCATCAGCCTCTCTCTTTAGCTTCTCCTTGATGCCAATTTTGCCTGATGCAAAAGTTGTTACTTTGACATTGGGAATGTCAGGTGATGTTGGAAATGATGCAACAGCATCAATGATTCCATTCTTTTTGTCATAATCACATTCTAAAGAGATGTCAAATGGCAACGAGCATTTTGAAGGCAATTCGTTGATTTTTTTATGAACGAATGCAACATCACCATAAAGTTCATCTTCTATCTTCTTTTTCGCAGCATTATATTCGCTTTGAAATTGCTTGTTGTTCAGTTGTTCCAAATGGTCCTGGATGAACTCATGATATTCTTTTAGTTCATCCCAATTGGCAATTCTTTGGTTATATTCATTCTCTATATGATCAGAGACATATTGATCTATTTGTGACGTATTGCTTTTCCAAACAGAGAAGAATTTTGCATGGGCTTCTTCTTTCAATTCAGCCTCAATATCCAATTTGCTCGGTTGGGGAAGATTAAACGTATCACGTTTGTAGCGTTTTAAAACAAGTCGGTTGAGTTGCTCCTCGATAACGGTGCGATGGATAGGTCTTGGTGCCCTTTGGGCAAGTTGAACAAAAGACTCGTTATAGTCGTATATGGCTTTCTGCATTTCAGAAGAAATTTGAAGCAGGGAGGATTTATATTGGGCACTTCTTTTTGCGGAATCTTCGTATTGAGAGTATGTAAGTCCATTAACCTTTAAGCTGTATTCACCATTGGAAGACAGATAAATGGTAGCTCGCATCATACCGTAAGAACGTGTATTGAATGTAAAATTCCGACTTATTGTTGATGGTACACCTTGGATGGATTTAGAAATGTTTACTCTCATAGTGTAAAAGTTGTTGTGTGATATTTACTGCAAAGGTAATGGATTTTTACGAAATAACATCAGGCAGATATAGGATATTTATACTTTTTGCCTATGATGTCAACATTCCTTACCACATATATCGTAAATCCGAGAATTGCTCATTGTCGTGATTTATCCATGTTTGCTTTGACCTTTTGATAAAGAAATGATAAGGTATTATAATCATAAAAAATACCATTGAAAGCAAAACCTTTGTTATCAGAATGTTAGATTTCTTGATATAGAGTTTTATCTTCTTTATTTTTGACATATTAGAATAACGTGTAAATGAAAGGAGCAATTGTAGAATCTGCAAAAACGATTAATAGTCCTATGATCAGTAGTAAGAACAAAATAGGTGCGAGCCACCATTTTCTTGTTTCTTTTATGAAAGTGAAGAGTTCCTTAATGAATGTCATGATTTTTGTAATATAAAGTTATTCATAATTAAGATATCTATTCCTGTTTTAAGAAAAGTGTCTATGGCATCTTTTGGATAACAGACGATCGGTTGTCCCATTACATTAAAACTTGTATTAAGCAACATTGGGCATCCTGTTTGTATATAGAATGTTTTCAACAATTCATATATTTGGGGATTCTGAAAATGTGAAACCGTTTGAATTCGAGACGTTTTATCTATGTGGGTAATGGCAGGGTATCTTTGTTCACCTGGTTTCAGAAAGAATGTTGATGACATATATGGTGATTCATCTATATTTTGAAAAATCTCGTTAGCATGCTCTAGCATAACAATAGGTGCAAATGGTCTGAAGGATTCCCTATATTTTATCTTCCTATTGATTATATCTTTCATTTTGGGATTTCTTGGGTCAGCCAAGATGCTTCTATTCCCCAACGCTCTTGGGCCGAATTCCATTCTTCCTTGAAGCCATCCTACTATTTTGTTATTTGCGATTTCTTTTGATATTATGGAATAGAGTTCTTTGTTGTCTCTTTTTTTCTCATAAGTTAGCGAATATTTTTCAATAGTGGATTGAATATCATTTTCGGAAAACTCAGGACCTAAGAATGGACTACATTGGCTACTCATTCCATTATTGGCAATTCCACATGCATACATGGCACAACCAATAGCTGCTCCATCATCACCTGGAGCGAAAGGAACATATATGTTGTTAACACCGAAACGCTCTTTAAGCTTTCCTATAGCCGCACAATTCAAAGCACAACCACCAACAATACACACTTTTTTCTCACCGGTAATTGAGATTGTATGTGCTACCATTTTGTATAGAACCTCTTCTATAATATTCTGAATGGCAAGTGCCATATTCATATGGATTCTTTCTATGGAACCATTTGGCATTCTCTTAGAAATGCCAAATAGAAATTTCCACCTTTCATCATCCACCATTCGATCTTTATGAGTAAAGGCAAACTCCCGGTCATTTAAGCTTATGCTGCCGTCGTCATGTATATTTACTAGATTGTTTGTGATTGTATTTCTTATTTTTTTATATTCTGCAGAATCTTTATCTCCGTATGGGGCAAGTCCCATCACCTTGTACTCGTCAGAATTGACTTTAAAACCGAGGTAATACGTGAAGGCTGAATACAATAAACCTAAGGAATGCGGGAACTGTTGACTTTCAAGAAGCTTATATCGTCCGTCTTCCACTTTATATATAGATGTGGTGGAATCTTCTCCCACAGCATCAATCACAAGTATTGCACATTTGTTATATGGAGAAGTGTAATATGCCCACGCTGCGTGTGAGAGATGGTGTAAACAGAATCCAATATTCTTATATGAGATGCCGAAAACACGTTTTAGCTCCTTTTGGATGGTTTTGCGCATGTTGAGTTTTTCCTTCAGCCATATTGGCATTGACGTGAGGAAAGAGCCAAGACTTTTTGGAGCGTAATTGATGTGTGTTCTAAGTATGCGCTCAAATTTTAGAAAAGGCTTTTCATAGAAAACAACCTTGTCAACATCATTTAATGTAAGCGACGCATACGAAAGGCAGAATCGACAAGCTAATTCCGGGAACCCATTGAAATGCTTGACTCTATTAAACCTTTCTTCTTCGGCTGCTGCTATAATCACCCCATCTTTTACCAATGCGGCAGCACTATCATGATAATATGCAGAAATTCCTAGAATGACCATCCTTTAAAACTTGAAATAAAAAAAGTTGACATCAGGTTGGCTGTGGAATAATAGCGTTAGGAACAGCATCATACACACTAGGCTAACCTCTTTTATTATGTAAGGCTTGCTTTCTTTCACTGAGAAGATAATACCCTTGATTTTTTCATTATCCAGTATCCAAAGTATAATGATTGATGCTATTGTATATACCATCATGGTGGAATCAATTTTTGACTTAATGAATAGGCAGTTTATGAATGTAATTATTTCCTCTACGTTTTCAAGTCTAAACAATTGCCATAGTACCACAATGAAAAGAAGTACCGTAAATTGATATAATATCTTTGAAAGTGTAGTTCTTAGAATTCTATTGATATAGAATCTCTCTATAATAACAAATAACCCATGGAATGCTCCCCAAATGATAAAAGGTAATGTTGCACCATGCCACAAACCACTTACAAGAAACGTAACAAGGATATTCAATGAAACCCTAAATTTATTGGCATTTCGGTTGCCTCCCATAGGGATATATATGTAATCTTTCAGCCATTCAGAAATGGTAATGTTCCATCTGTGCCAAAACATTCTGAAAGTACTTGTTTTGTATGGCGCATTGAAACTTATTGGCAATTCTATGCTGAAAAGAATAGCGAATGCAATGGCGAAATTAGAATAGGCGTAGAAATCAAGATATAGTTGAATGGCAAAGATGATAGAACTGAAACATGTGTTTATCCCAGATGAAAAACTTGCTGTAAAATAAGCAAGATTATCTGCCACACAAAACTTGCAGAATGCAGCGTAAGTGCTGATTTTAAACGCCCTGTACAAATCCTTCGTTGTGGGGATACTGCATGAATCTAATTGTTTTTGAAAAGGATAGAAACGAACTATCGGACCGCAGAGCATTTTGGGGAAAAAGAAAAGATAACAAAAAACATCTATGTTCTTGTTTGTCCTTTTATTTTTTGAACAATCTACAAGATATGATATGCAGCTAAAAGCAAAGGTCGAATATCCGATTGGTAGCATGATTGTTTTGTCATGAAAAAAATATTTCATCATGACAAAACCCAAAACGAGGCTTGTAATAGGAATATACAAAGACCATTTACTTGATAAATGGCAGGAAAGCATGGCTACTAATGCGAGTAGTATCAAAACAATAACATACCATCCTACAAACCACGTGTAGAAAACGAGGCTTATTAACAGAATGGCATATTTATATTTTTCTCTCATTAGTCTATTGTCAAGTGGTAGATTCCATTATTGAATCCGAAATCACCGGCAAACCACAAATCGTTATCGGTTGGGCCAAAAGAAGGATCCCATTCGTTGCCTAGTGTATGGGTAATCTGTTTTACCTGTCTATTTGTCAAGTTCAACATAAACAAATCCCAATTTTTATCCTTATTGCCGGAGAATGCGAGGTGATTTCCTGAAGGTGATAGGGCGATATCCCAAATGTCATAATCTGCCTTAAAGACTATTGTTGATTTTTTGTCGTGGATGGAGTTTGATTTTATTATGAATTTGCCATCTTCTCGCTCTCGGCAAATGTAGAATATCGTACTGCCGTCTTTTGAGAATATTGGTCTCCAACATTCTACGCCATCAATAAATGAATATATATTTCTTGCAGAAGCAATGTCATAAACAGTGATATATGTTGACATGTCCTTTTGGTTCCATTGTGGATAGGCTATTTGTGTGCCATTAGCATTGAACATAGGTATTGCTGCACTACAACCTTTGTCATTAATAGTGACTTGTCTGTTTTCTTCAAAGTTATACAACACGACTTCAGTTTCATGCTTCTCTTGATTGCCAATGGTGAATACCATATTACCCATTGATGGACTAATAGAAGGATGAATCAGTTCTTTTGTGCTAGATAATAGTACTTTTGAGGCGTGGTCATTCTTGTTGTTTATACAGATTGAATAACCTTCGCTGTCTTGTGATTGGAAAAGTACTGATGTGGAATCACTTAGTAAAGAGGGATATCTTTCATTACGATTGGTTAGACTAAAATATTGATATGGGATAGTCTCTCTTGAATATTCGGACACGATCCTGTTTGCAATGATTTCATGGCCAGAAATGCTCAAATGCTCATCAATAAGGAAAAAAGGAAAATCTGTATTCTTAAAGTCGCTATACAAATCTATTAGTTTCAGGCCTTCTTGCTGTGCTATATCTTTACAAAAACGATTAGCTGCCATTATGTCGATATCAGACTCTTTTAAATTACAGGCAGCCAATGTTTCTTTCAACATTGATGAAGAAATCTGCTCTTTTGAAGGAAGCAATATAAGAATTAGTTCTGCCCCGTCTGCTTCAATTGCCTCCTTAAATTGAGCTATACAATTTCTAAAATTCTGTTTGTCTTTTTCTTTTTTTTGTGATGATGGCTTGTATAAAATGTTGTTGTCGATATTGTCTTGGAGATTGATAAAGAAAGGCTCCATCCATCTTCCAAGAGGCTTCTCATTATTTTGGCCGAGTTGATAGGTAAGATAACGATAAAGTGATGATTTTTCTGCGAGATAATCCTGAAATGTCGCTTCATGTTCAGTGACATCTTTGAAATCATTGAAAACGCCAATCTGGAGGAAGACCTTTTGGGGATGGAGTTTTCTGCCAAGTTCCTTGTAGTAATTTAATTCTTCATATAGGCCGGCTCCACTGATGCCTGCGTTGACAATAATCTTGTTTGGAAAATATTTGTAAATCAAAGATGTGAAGAGCTGATCGTAATTAACCTGAGCACCTTGCGTAAAAGAGTCTCCAATAAACAGCCAGTCACATGATGTAACACTATCTTCGGTATCAGTTAGCCTGTCTATGCGATAACCTTGGCAATTTGTTCGATATAGACTGACGTATTCGTTTGTTGTAAACTTTTGCTCCAAATAGGGCTTGTTAAAATAATATTTGTTATGAATGTCGTAAAGATTGGGTATGTTCTTTTCTCCACCAAAATGAGTGAATAGTAGCTCTGCATGGTAAGCTATGCTGAGTAGTGCAGCGATATTGAATGCCCATACTTTCAAGCGCAGCGATTTTGCCTGTCCTATTAGAAGACCAAGCAAAACCACTACCAATGAAATTGACAGTCCCCATGGAATGCTTTTCAGCAAGATGGAAAGTGTTATTGGATTCCAGAGTAAAATCAGGGTTGATAATAATGATTTACTCATAAAGAACTTGAACTATAAGATTTTATGTCAAAACGCTGCAATTGGTAAAACTGGATTACTTCTGGATTTATCTTCACACCAGCCTTGATTATTGCTAAATGCAATTGCATTTTCTCGATCAGCTTGGGAGGATGTCCAACAACTGCGACTACTAAATGGTAGACGAAAGGATCCTAACATATTTCTATGAAGAATCTTAAAAAAACAAATTGATGGAAGAAACCAATCACTTGCACCTAAAATAGGTACCGGTCTTATTCTATTAAGTTTATCCACAGCTCCAAATGCAGGGAATAAATCATAATTGTCAATATTGATTAAATGTTCTGAATTAATCATCTGTATTTCATCCCAGTGTGTCAGGTCGTCAATTGTGTAATGGGAATGAGGAAATGGTAAATTGTCTTTAGCTGTAGACCAAATAAATTTGGGAACATCTCCATATTCATAACTTTCATCTATTATGTTACCTTTTCCTATTGGGCTAATCGATATTAAGTATCCACGATTCCAACCATGTTTTTTCTCAAAGTCAGTGGTTCCTGTTAAGAAAATACTTGCAATTAACTTCTTGGAACGACTTCTTTCGTGTGAGAAAGATCCATCTTCGTAAAGATAATCTCCGTCTTTCAATTGATTTCTATCCGAAAAATATATGTCAATATGATCATCGATGGGATCAATCCCATAATCTGCACAAAATTGTATCGCTTCATATAAGCCAAAGCATGCTTCACTTTTGACAAATTGTAGCCACTGTTCATCGCTCATACCCTTTGCATAATATAGGCAGAAGAAATAGTTAAACATACTATTTTCAAATTCCTTTATTTGATGCTTCTTTAATGAATCTCTAAGGGCATCTATCGTTAGATGTTCTTCCGCTGCTTTTTGATTGAAACATTCTTTGTAGTATTTGATGGCATCTTGAAAATTATCCATCTTCATTTGAATGTCTCCCATTAACTTTAAATAAAGTGATGGTATTGAGAACTGTGGTTGCGATAACAATTTCTCCATAAACCCCTTTGCCTTTTGATATTGCCCCATATTGTAGAATGAGAGAGCAATGGTATAAAGATCGGATGGGGCTGCCGTTGAAGATTGTTGTTTAGGCGTTGTTTGTTGTTTGGCTTCCACCTCTGGAATGTCAAAAAAAGAATCTACATTAAAAGCTGGTTTTATTTCAGGCTCAGTATTCCCGATTTGCAACCCTATTGCATAAGCAATTGATTCAAAGACATAAGATGCAAGTTCCTCTTTGTACCCACATGAGTCAATAAAATCGTGCTGATACTGTTGAAATTTAATATGCCATCCAGATGGTTTCGTCCCTAGCGAAAGTATTTCCTCTGCATAACCAGAGTCGATAACTGCTCTTAGTATTAATTTTGTTGCGGGTTTTTCTTTGAACGCCTGGTAATCCAAAAGGAAATTGATTATCTGCAAATTGTTTATTATCGCAGGCCCTTTGCTAACAACTATTTCTTTAAGTGCTTTATGTAACTCCATTATTCTATATAGTTATTATGTTCATTACATTCAAAACAAAAGAACAATCAAAACCTTGGAAAACAAGGCGTTTGACATTGTTTCCGTCGCGCTGTATTTCCATCCCATCAGAATAGGGATTGATTCCTATGATTTTGGAATATGGAACTTTAATGCTGCGCGTTTGTCCCATAAATATGATGTTCTTGTTGGTAATATACAAACTGCCGAGACCTTGATTTTCCATATAGCTGGTTTCAACAGGATGCCCCTTGAAACCACCTGTACGGTAAGTAACACCTTTCATCACTCGGAATGAATAGCCGCTATGTCGGCCAACCATTTCTCGTTTTATTTTCTCTTGATACATGGTGACATTGTTGTAACACCATAACGCGCTCTCACCTTTGGCAAGAATGATTGGAGCATTGATGATATAGCGCGGAGCCCTTCCAGCTTGGATATCACTAAGAATAGAGGATTGTCCCAATTCTTCTATGTATGTACCCTGCAGAGAAGTTGGTAGATTAATTAGTGAGAGGCCAAGAGTAGAAACATAGTCGTCTATTTTTTGCTGTTGGGCAGGTGTCATATATCCGTTCTTCAAGAAATTCTTTCCTGCCTGGTTAAGCATTTCATAATATGCTTCTTGTTCTTGCTGCATTGTAATAGGAAGAGTTCTCTTTACTTGTTGTGATATTTGTAAGGTGCGTTGAAGAGGTTTTTGCCCTGTAAAATATTCTGCCATAAAACCACGCAGCATCTTTTGGCATAACCTGTCAAGTGAACCACTTGCATTTATTGATAGGTATGATACTCCAATAATCGAAAGGAATACCTTTATCCTTGTAAGTTGGGCAGAATGGAAAGGCCAGTGTATGGTGTTTGTCCATTCGTCTATACATTTTGAAGAAGACGTCGCTATATCATCAGTTGATATGTAATAGTCTTGTTTTACACTAGATACGACTCGTGATAATTCACCAATCTGCGTTGTGTTCCTAAAATAGGAGCGTACAGCACCCTCCAAGATTGTGATACCTTGTTCGTGCTTCTCCTCGCATTCTTTATGTGCGTGAGAAAAGAATCCAGTACTTTTCCCACAGTATTTACATGTTGCCATTAGCGAAGTTGAAAAACAGATTTTGTCGTTACCATATTTTAGGCTCAACTTTTTTCACAATGTTCTGGAATTGGTCATAACTCAGCCCAAATAATGTTTGCAAGTCATTCTGCATGATGGCTTCATTTTTATCAATACCATCTTCATACATCTTCTCTAATTGAGTGGATAATATTCTCTCAACAGCATCTTCTTCTCCATATTTATAGAAATCTCCTTCATTGATTTGAAAAAAGATTTTCAAGAGAGAAATCACCCTAATTTCTTCTTCTGTCAGGAGAAAATCATCCAAAATAATCTCGGCATAATCTAGAATAGCATATATGGCTTCTGGCTTGAAATCATCAATGGTGTAATCATTCTCCATTAGGCATTGCTTTAAAGCTATGCTATTCATTTTGTCGGAAAGTATCAGATAGAGAGCTTTTGTCACCATTGGAGTAAATGCTCTTTTCGAAAGTAGGTATCTGATGGCATCTTTTATTTTTTCCATATTTTATGAAATTATAGGTTTTAATCCGTGAAAGATTTTCTTTGATGTATTAAACAATCCGCAACACCGCTCTTTAACAGAACAGTCTCCACATATATCGAGATATTTAGTTTTCCAATCAGAGATGCTTTGCGATGCAAATCTATGGAAGTCATGAGGGAGTAAACAGAGAGGAATGTTGTATATAGACACAGGTATGTCATACTCCTCTAAATATCTTACAGCTTCACACAATTCAGAAATATAATCAACTGGCTCCACCCAAATTCGTTTTGCATTGGTAACTGCCAATCCTGTGTCTTCCATACCCATAAAGGCAACCCAAGAAACAAAAGATAGGTTCTTAAAGATATATTCTGATAATTGCGGAAGTCTTTGATAATTCAGCTTGTTGATGACGACGCGAAGTTCTAATGCGATACCTTCATCAGCAAGATTATATAAACCAAGCATAGTTTCGTTAAAGGCATTTTTCGCTCCAGCTATGATGTCGTGGTCACGTGAATAGTCTGAATGTAAGGGAATGCCTACAAAGATTTTGTCTCCTCCAGCTTGACTTAGTTTACGGGTAAAGTCATTGTTAATGAAGGAACGTCCATTACTAAGAATATGTATGTCTGTATTCGGGAGCTTCTCTCTTACTAGTTCCACCAATTTTAGAAAGTTGCTTTCTGCGAGAGTAGGTTCTCCGCCTGTGATGCAGACGGTCTTGGTTTCTTTTGGGGCAGATTTAATCAGTTCTTCATTTTGTTGGAAAAAGAAATCGAAGTCATTCTCTTTTTGAGGAGGCTGACAACACATGATGCAGTGGTTGTTACATTGGTTCGTAACAAATAGCACGTTGCTGTTCGATTCTATCTCAAATTGTTGTTTCATCTTATCCAACTTCTAAATATAGGAAGGACTTCGTTCCCGTGTTCGACAATAAGAGAAAGAATATATTCAATAATAGCCTTGTTCTTCTTACATACAAGAGAAGTCGGACGGAAACCATACATGTCACCTTGCGTTGAATAGTGTCGAACAGGATCTGCTCCGCAATATGCTTGAATGGGACAATTCGAACAACCTGCCAATGTCTCGTTCGCCCAAACCTTCCCCATATTTCTGGCTTTGCTTCCATATACAATATCTTCGTATCTGTCGGTGACATTCCCCAATCTGAAAGTGTAGTCTCTTATCTCTGCCAACATTCGGGATTCATCAGAAGCATATACATATCCATCATAATTGTAAACTATGACAGAGTTAATGGTTCCTGCGGGAGACTGTAAGTCAACAAATCCTGTTGTGTATGGTGTCAATATCTTGCGTAAAATAATGGATGCATATTCCTCGCGGAAGAATGTGCCACATTGATTCAGTTCTATTATATAATTAAGTGCTGACTTGTAAAAATCAACGAAACGGTCATTGTAATTTTTCCAATTTTCGTTCTTTGCGGCTAAGCCATATGGATTCAACGCTCTTAGAAATATGCCACTAAAACCATCGTTGACATATTCATCAACAATTTCTTTGGGGTATTCTAAAGCTAATTCAGAAGTTGTCATCAAGGCGGAAACTGCATCGGGTCCCAATTCTTTCTGTGCTTTTGCTATGCCTTTAATGGTTTTCTCATAACTATCCTCTCTACCTCGGTTCCTGTTATGAATAAAAGCAGGTCCATCAAGAGATGTTGAAATGAGTATGTGATATTGCTTACACAATTCGAGTAAATCGCCAGTAAGATGCCGGCAATTAGTACACAAAACGTAGGTGAGGTTTCTTTGTTCCTTCTTGTTTATTTCTTCAGCCCTTTCAATGCCATATTTTATTAGTTCGTATTCCAGACTGGGTTCGCCTCCTTGAAATTCCATTGTAAGATGTTGAGATGGTGAACGGAACATCAGTTGAATGGAAGCCTCCATTGATTGTTTTGTCATGGTACAATGCTTACTCATTTCCTCTTGGCTGGATGCTTGGCAGTAGGTACAGTTTTGATTGCATCTTAAGGTAAGGACATAAATGTGTAAGGATGTTTTGTCGTCCATAAACCCTTTCTTCATGCGTAAACGAGAAGCATATATATCAAGAAGTGGTGGAAAAATGCTTTCTGAAATAAAATAATTGGCCACTAAGGATTTATAAAGATTGTCATCGCTGATAGTATGGCTAATTACGGATTCAACACTACCTTCTGGAGCGATAAGCATATCACCCAACTCGTTTATCAGCACCTCTTTTCCCGAGATGCGGGTAAAATTAAAAGGTAGCAGGGAATATTTTCTCATTCCAAAATGTCTTCTTCTGTTAATTCGTCAAATTCACCAAATGCTTTTGCATAAAGGATAGTCCGGATGTTTTTAGTCTCTATGCTTATTATTTCCCTCAGTTTGAAATCATTCAGCATTTCAAAAAAAAGCTGTCGAAATGAAGATTCATTCTCAATTCCATCAATCGACAACGTTTCTTCATCGCCGTACAAGGAGCGTTGAATTGTATATTGTTCAGATAACCAGTATACGACATTAGAAATACATTCGTCGGAATAAATGTTTCTATCAATATTTATCTTCATTTCTTAAATGCTCTTAGTTTCTTGATGGTCATGGTGTCGGGAATGCCTGTTACTTCTAACTTGTTATAAGCTTGGAACATCTTTACCGTCATCGCAATCTCATCATTAAAGACAAGATACCCTGATTGATATTCCAATTTTGTGGATTCTGGTGGAAAGCCTGCAGCAGTGAGCAACCTCACCAGTTCGTCAATATCCATACCATACAAACCTTTCGATATTGATCGTTCCCCCAAAGAAGATTCATAAGGCGATTTTGTTGCAGGTGCAGAATAGAAACCTGATGTACGGGAAGGACTTGTAGATGTTGAGGATCGATTTGGTGAAGAACTGGTTGTAGTTTTTTTAGGTTTAGGGCTAGGCGTGGATGTTGTTGAGGGACGGGACGTCCTGGATGAACTAGAATAATGAGAAGTATGCGAACTGGAATAATGGGATGAGTGCGAACTATGCCCGCCGCCACCTGAATAATGTGAGCGATGGCTGCTATGTGAGCGATGGCTGTCAACCATTGTCATTCTACCTTTTGGGCTGATTTTAATCACTTTATTGAAAATCTTTCTTTTGATTTCGCCAACCTCATTAATATCATCTTCATCCAAATCATATTCTGGTGTGAATTGATTCTGGGATTTCGCATTCGTGTTGACTAACAACAATGCAGATGAAAGTAGCAGAGACCTTAATATTTTTTTTGTAACCTTGTTCATCTTTCTTTGTTCTTAATGAAATTAAGCCAATAATCATTTGGAGAGAGCTTTAGAAGTTCTTCAAGAAGTTTTTTCCCCTCTTCATTAAGTTTGCCATTATTGGAGGAAATATTTAGCGCTAATGTGTTATGCCCTTTCTCCACCCGTTGAGCAATTTCGTCTTCTACAATTTTTAATTTGTTTTGAAGCTTGTTTCTATCTGCCGAAGGAAGATCTAGACTTAGTTCTGATTGTATTGCTTCATGTGCTTGAAACAAACTGGTATTGTCAGCTTTGCCTTCTTCTACTAACTTGTCTGTCGCTTCTTCTATTTTTGAAAGGGCGTCTTCTTTATAACTTCCGCTGTTGAAAGCATCATAATTATTAAATGCATCTGTGTATGTTGAAATAGCCTGGTCGTATGATCCCGTGGACATGAAACCATCCCCTTTTTGAATAGTTTGATTGAACGTATTCATGTCACCGAGGGAACTAACATAGGAAGTACCCACTGAGCCACCAATAATCAATGCAGCAGCTGCTGCTGCCACCTTTGAGTATGCTTTCCTCTTCAGAGACGAAGTGTCTTTCTGATGACTCAAAAGAATTTTTTCCTTTTCCTGTTTGCACCATTCATAATCTTTCGTTTTGAGTGCATCGCAAATAAGGCGTATCTTTCCCTCTACAAGATATAATTGACTATGTGCTGATGCAGGATAGTAGGCAGATGTCTTCGCGGGTATGACAATAAGTGATTCCAGAAGTTTCTTGTATTCTTTCTTTAGATTGGACAATTCCCCTTTCAAATCGAAAATGGTGTTTTCTCGATGACGATTGGCCTCTGCTTTAGTGTTGTCCACATTATCTTCAATATCTGGATTATAGATTGGAATAGCATCAGTCCATCCCATACCATAAGCAATCGATTTAAGCAAAAAAACAACGATATCTTCTTGGTATCCATAATTGCGTGCGATTTCGGATGAGAACTCACAGATTTTCAACTCGGGATCAATTGCTTGATTTTCAACATCCAAAAGTCTTGCCCCATATTTTTCCTTAAGAATAACACGCAATACTAACTTTGCGGCAGGAATCTCTTCGAAGGAAGCAATGTCGTTAAGGATATTCGACATGCGAATATCCTTAACGACATCTTTTCCATAAAGTCGAATAACTTCTCTTATGGATTCAGGTATTGATGTTTTGTTCTTCCCCATCTAATTTGTCGTTATCTTGTGAAGGATTTTGTACAGGAAATTGACTCAAAAGGGTATCTCGGCGATTCTGCAATTTTAAAAGATTATCCTTTGTCTTGATGAAGTCTTGTTGTGCATAATTTGCCTCAATCCTTGCTTTGTCATCAGACTCAGCTTTTTCTTGAACATTTTCAAGTTTTTGTGACAGCGTGTTTAATTTCTCTTCCATTCTGCGTATTGCATCATTTGTCTTATCCAATTGGTATTGGAGAAAAACAGAGAAGTGTGATATTAATTTATCCTCATCATAGACATACGCAATGGACATGTCGTCTTTGCTTCCAATTGCACTCAGCTTAGGTAATTCTATTTCAATGGAATGTTCTGTGGCTTCGTTTCCTTCATTAACCAGCATCTTCATGATTTGGATATAGAAGTTAACTAGATTCTCGTCCTCACCAAATGAATCATCCATCCCATCTGAACCTAGAAATACAGCAAAAGGAAATTTTCCGTCTCCTTGATAACAATACCGAAATTCGTCTATGGCAGATGTGTCACATAATGATGTCGTCTTGTTTAAGAAGCATCTATCATCCCAAGGTATGGGTTCTTTCCATAAAGGCTCGTCTTGAAATGAAATGCATTTCCCATCACCCAGATGAAACGCGAACCAGTATTGAGGAGTCTGAACGTATGTCATCAATGTGCACCCATAATACTTCTCATATGATGATGCTGATGCAAATTCATCAAGGTATTTTGGGGGGACATTTTCTTTCTCCCAATCTGTCAATGCCGTTTCTTTGGCATGTTGTTCTATTCTTTCATTCCACTTATAAATAATCGAAGAGAACAGTCTCCTGAAAGCGATATCTATTTCGCATAATTGCTCGGCATCTTCAATTTCAGTTGTCGGTCCTACAGCTGTAAATGGACTTTTGGACAAAAGCTTTTCATCAATCTGTTCAACAAAGAGAGAAACTGACTCTAATGTTGCCTCAGCTGCATATTTCGCCCCAATGTCGCTCCTAAAATAACGCTCACCCCCATGACCATCACATACAATTGCAATGGTAAGGTCATTTTTATTGTATGTCAAGGAGTAATCTTGGCAAACTTTGTTGGTTGCCTTATGACTTTCTCCCTCGCATGAAAAGTGAAAAGCTCTAATCATATTATCCCCAATCGTCTATATATTGGCTGCTGTCAATATTGGCTGCTGATGTGCTATCGGTACTTTCTGCACCGTCAATATTGGCTGTTGCATCTTGCACATCTTTGATTACCTGATCCTGTTTTGTAGTATCGCCAGCTGTACTACTCTTACTACCTATCTGAGAGGATGTGACAGCCACGACACGAATAATCTGTTTTAAAGCTTCAATGTTGTGAACGGTGATGACAGCTTCGGAAGAGCCGGTGAAGTCTTTCAATACATCCTTATCGGCGTCGTCTCCAATAGCTATAGCAATCTTTATGGCCGCCTTGAACCAATTGTTGTCTTTCAGCTTGCGTAGTCCTGTTTGGTAATCGTCAGTGGGACCTCCATCTGAAAGAAGGATGATAGCTGGAGCAAAGGAGCCACTGGCAGACTGCATAAATCCGGAACGGGATAATTTTGAAGAAAGCTCTTGGCATGCCTGCCCCAATGAGGTCAAGCCTCCGGCAACAACATCTTGCCATACGAAATCACTGGCTAATTTTGGTTCATCGTATAGCCAAGTACAACCACTCGAAAACTCCAGAGCTGCCACTTTTATTTCCGCATCAGGATTTGTCTCGGAAATATCATTCAGCATCGGCAATACATTTACGACAGCATCATTTACTGCGCCAATTTTATTCCCCTCCATACTTCCAGATGTGTCGATGATGAAGAAGAGGGTCATCGTTCTACGGGGAACGCTTACGGTTTCATCTAATAGTCCCATAATTCAATATTTTTGTTTGATTTTTATGCTTTTATCTCTCCTTTTGCATTAGGTGACCCCTTGATACTCGCCCCAAAAGATATTTTCAAACCATTCAAAACTGGCATAAAATCATTTGGTTCAACCACTTTGACTTTTCCACTTGGCGTGTCAATATGCCAACTGGAGGTTGCGTAATTACGAATAATCATCAGATTCTTATCTGAAGGGAATGTGCCAACTACTCCATCAGCGACATTGTCATTGTCAATATACAACTTGGTTCCAGGGGTTAGATATAGATTGCGAGAGCCAATACAAAGCTTTTTTGTTATATCGATATCTGAACCGCAGTTGATGCATTTATGAAGATTTACATTTGTGTCAAGCAGTGTTTCTTGTTGACATGATGGACAAATTACAAGTTCGTCTCTAACGCGGGTAATAATTCTCTGCCACTCTTGTTCAATAAGGCGTTTGGTTGGATTCTGTAATTTTTCTTTGCTGAATTGATCGATGAATGTATCTTTCAGCAGTGATGGGAATAAAGGCCATCGCTTAATGACGTTCTGGTGGACTCCGCGAACAGGCAGGTTAGACCTATCGTCTTTGTCAAAGATGAACACCGCTTCACTTCCGTAGAATCTTTTTTCAAAACTCTCTGTCATGCAAGGACATGCAACTACTTTTGCACCTTCGAAAGGATGATTCGCAAAAAATAGCATGAAGAGAATTACGGAAAGAGAAAAGCGGTCACTATATTTGTCAGGTGTCCCGCCTGCAACCACCTCCGGTGCCATATACCTAGCCTTGCCCATGATGCCAGACATTTCTCCTTGTGGCATCACATTGTCATTATCACAGATCAGTACATCACCATCTGTCGGACGTATAAAGAAATTTCCATCATTAAGATCTTGGTAACTATAGCCATGCCTATGTAGCATCATAAAGCCATCGCATATTTTCATAGCTGCAGCCATCATAGCATCAAAAGACTTGAAATTTTTACGAGCTAATAAATAGTTGCCAAACTCATAGTAATCTTTCGGACGAAGACGCATGATGTAGCCATAACTTCCATGTTCTTTTATTGTCAGGAATTCCGGCCAAATAAAAGCATCACTAGGAGCTTTGGCATTGACGTTGTGCTCCAAATTCCTATAAAATGCGTCGTCAGGTGGATTGTGGTACCATTTCAAGGCCATTTGCTGACCAGCTAAATCAACAAGATATACTATGCCTTGCCCTCCACGACCTAATTCTTTGATTATAGTAGCCTGACTACCTATAGTCAGAGTAACTTTATCATTTGGTTTAAGTTCCATAATTTGTGCAAATTCTTAATAACCTCCACCTCTGAGTTCAATGCTCTCAACCGCTTGTATTTCACCTTGTGCGCCACACGAAGGGCATGTGACGTGTCTTTGTCCATGATAACAGACAATAGTGTCACAATTACCATAAATATAAAACCGATTTGCCTGACAATGCGGACACCCTGGGAAATTGTCATCAAGTTCTATTATGCCCCGCACCTTGTGAGCATCAAAACGTTCTCGGTGGGCTTTTTCTTTGTTAATGCTAAAACTCCACACAAACTTCAAGACATTTCCTTTGGGATCGATAGTGATTCCAAAAGGTTTCTTTGTCTCCTCACATATAGATAGAACCGCAAATGCTTCTTTGCTTACGGGGGTAATAGCCATTTTAAAAGGTTTCGATTATAGGTTCAAGTTTGAATATTATTTTTAAAGCGATTCAGAAGTAGAATTCCTGTTTCATGCCGTTGGCCACGGAGAAGTGGAGGTAATGATAGGAATAATTAGATTCATGTTTATTGCGCAAAAATACAACAAATAATTGGAAATACATAAAAAAAAGCAAAAAACTATTGGAGTAACTGTTTTTCTTATTGTTCTTAGGTTTGTTTTCAGATTATGTACTGATAATATTTGGCAAAATGTCAAAAAATATTACCAAACATGTACTGCGTTTAATTATTTAAGTGGGAATCAGCAACGGCTCTCTTGTAATTGCTGATTCCCTCTAAAGAACTTTACTTCACCATCAGCACTGCCATCGCCAACAATCCATTGAGGAAAAAGGTGATAACGATGCAGAGCATTTTTATCTCCGACATTTTCTCGTCCATCCGCGTCATGGCCTTGTCCATCTCTGTCTTTACCACCTTTTCCACGGCTTTCTCCACCTCTCTCGGCATCGCTTTTGTCTCAGCGAGGATGGTGTTGAACAGTGCCACAGAGCGGCTGTCCAACCTTGACGTGATGCCCGAATCCATCAGAGTGCTGTATTTCCTGTTCATCTCCGTCATGCGCTCCAGCAGCTTGCCTGCCGTCTCGCTTGCTTCCTGAAGGCTTTCCTGGATGTCCTTCTTCCTGATTGGTGCCGCCTTGGGGCTGGCCTCCGGTCTGATCAAATAATTCTTATTTGTCATTGTTCTTGCTTTTACATTGTATAACCTTTGTTTCTATACTCATTGTTCTCGTCATCGTAATGGCTGCGAGAGACTCCGACTTCATCCTCACGATTGCGTGAATGGGTGTGATCTGTGCGGGCATTCAAGACTGACGACAGACGGGGTGTTGCGACATGCGGCCAGCTGCCGGCATGTGATCGTGTGGCCTGAACTGTCTCGTCGGCATCCTCTCGCCTGTACCTCCCCGAGCGTATCAGCCGCCAGGTGTTCTCGATGCGTCCGAGCGTCATGTTGCGGTCGATGGCGCTGGCCTTGTAGAGCGTGTCCGATTGCGAGGAGATGTAATAGCCCTGCAGTTTGCCGCTCTTAGAGTATGCCTCTTGGACAGGGAATCCCTCCTTGGCCATCCTCACCTTGAACACCTCGAACGTGTAGCATTGCATGCCTTTGAGTACCCTGAATGCGGCATCCTTAATCTCCTTCTTGTTCTGCGGAGAGATGTTTTCCGCCACGCTGAAGCCAAGCTCGCGGCTGATGTCGTTGGCCACCCTCACCGCCTTCCGCCCGATGTGGGAGTCGGAGACCACGGTACCGTCGGGCAGCACCCGGTTGGCCAGCACATGCCAATGGCGCAGCTTGCCGTTGTGGTCGGTGCGCTCATGCTGGTAGGCCATCCACTGCATCTGGCCGAATTGCTCCCGGGTGAGCCCCAGCTGCTGCATCATCAGGCACTTGATCTCGTCGCCGTTGAAGAGCTGGAGCCAGTAGGCCTCGTCGTTTCCCCTGCTGTATCTTGACATGTTTCCCAGGAAGGAGTCCAGCTCGTCGACATGCATCAGGATGCCGCGCCGGTTCTTGTCAAGGTTGGCATACAGCCCCTCTATCGTTGTGTTGGTGGTCACCACAGACCTGCAGACGGGCTTGACAGGATTCTTATCAAAGCCGTTCGCCGCACGCTCCTCCTTGGGCAGCTCCATGGCCATGTCGTATCTCTCCTTCTCCTTCTGATAGGTGCGGCTCAACTCGGCATCGAAGATGTGGAACGGCCTTACGGCCAGCCTGAGCGGCGGTGTCTTGCCGCAACTCGGAGCACCGACCAGCACCATGAAGATGATGGGCGACACACGCCAGGTGGTGGTGAACTGGCACGTCCATTGGTTGCCCATGGCGGCGACGAGGGCGGTGAACATGGACGCGCAGAGGTAGTCCAAGTTCAGCCCCTCGTCATTGTGCAGGATTTTCGCTATTCGCTGGATCTGCTGTGGGAACACACTGAGGGGGAAAGTCAGGCAGGCCCTTTCTTGTGCCGCACTGTCTTCATGGCATTCATTCACTTGCTTTCCGGTGGGAAAGTCGGCCATGGAGGAGATGATCTCATCGGGCAGGATGCTCAGTTTTGTGTATCCTTCCATGGCATTCCTGATTTGAAATCCGACTTCCCGGCCTCCGCCTTGTCGGCCAACAGCTTGAGCGCGAGTTCGGCGTCCACCACAATCTTCCTGTTCACTTGCGAGATGGCCCCGTCGATGCCCCCGCTCTTCTTGATACGCATCGCTGTGGACTTGCTGCAGCCGAACAGCTCGCATAGCCCGTCGAGGCCATAAACGGTTTTTCTCTGTGGCTCGTCGCCGCTGTCGTTCTCCGTTTCCAGCAAATTGCTTCTCAGCAATGTGATTAACTCACGTCCGCTCATCTGCCAGATGGGTTTGTCGAGCAGCGAGGCGGTTTCCTTGTTTTTCATTGTCATTGATACTTCATAATTGAGTGTTTTGTTTACATGTTACAAATAGAAAGAACAAATAAAAATTCGTGACCATTCCTGATGATCACGGATGTAAAATTATGGTTTTGGTATGAGGGTGAGAAATAACAAGACCGCTATTTTCGGGCGTCAGAATTAAACATACCAGTTCTAAGTATTTTTAAGATTTGGGCATTGCAAGAACGTAAAGTGAAGTCCATTTTTACAATGGTTTTTGAAGAGACCCATTTATTGAACAAACTCTTTATTCGTTATCTTTTTCCCAAATGGGTCATAAAAAAACCGCTGATGCTTCACACACCAGCGGCTCAAACGTTCTTACTTTATTCTGAATTTACAAATCCTTGGCTACTACCACAGAGCCACCTTTCCGATAGCCCCGAGGTCGAGGGTGGCAGTGGTCACTCCGAGGGCTTGAAAGACACGGCTCATGGTTGGGATGCTAATGCTGTAGCCTTTCTCCAGGCGTGAAATCTGAGCACGCTGAACGCCAATCCTCCTTCCCAGTTCCTCTTGGGTGAGGTTCTGCTGCAAACGGGCTTTCTTTATGGCTTCGCCCAACTCATAGGCGTGGACTGATGCGGCAACACTTCTTTCAAACTCATCACGGCGGGGAGTGCCCACCTTTCCGAAATGTTTATCCAGCACTTCTTCCGAACTATACAATTTGAATTTTCCTACCTGCTCCATGTCTATCTCTTTTTAGCGTTAAAATACTCTTGTCTGATTCTCTCCGCCTTGGCAATCTCTTTCTTTGGCGTTTTCTGCGTTTTCTTAATGATGCCATGCGTAGCAATGATAAGTGTGTCGGTCTCCGTGTCCCAAAAAGCGAATAGCCTGTATTTCACTTTGTTGTATAGTGCACGAAATTCCCAAATCTCTGTACCTTCCAATTTGGAAAAAAGGACGGCATTACGCTCACCACGTTCTATACGGCTAACTATATTATACAATTTGTCGCCAGCAGATTGTGGCAGGCTCTCAATGAATGTCAGAGCCTCTTCCAAATACATGACTTTAGGATTGTTCGTTGCCATACCAATTTGTTTTGTCTGTGCAAAGATAATAATTTGTTTCGACATTATGAAACATTTCGGTAGCTATTGTTTGCTTGGATGCAACTTTTAACATTTCCCCTCAATGGGCAAGAATGGAAAAGGCACAAAAACCACTGGCACGGATTGCGAGACTAAATATCCGATTGACAAAAGAAGAGATGGACATGATTATCAAGAAATCGACAAAGTGCTTTCATGGAAACATGTTGTCGGCATCGGCCAGCAGCGTCTCAAAAGTAAAGCGGCTCAGGTTATAGAATTTCTGTCCGGCAGCCCTCTCGAGGAAGCCGCGTTTCATCTCGATTTTCTTCTCCTCCAACTCGCGGTTGGTCTCTATCACCTTCTCACGTGTCGGTGCCAGTGTGTCCTCAAACCGCTTGATGATGCACATCGGCAGGATGACGTTGCCATACTCATGGGGCTTATACACCCCCACTAACTTGTCGGCAATCGCCCAAATCAGGTTCGCCTTCTCCTGCACGTTGATGGCAGTCTGCTGCTGTTTATCGTCTATGCTCATAGTATTCTGTGTTTGTTATTTTGGCATTTTTATGTACATCACATCGCTCCTGGTGGAATTGATGAGTTCCTTCACATCTACTTCCAAACATTCGGCTATCCGAACGAGCGTCTCCAAACTGGGTTGGGCAATGTTCGTGCACCATTTGGAAACCGTGGCAGGGTCTTTGCCCAATGTCTCGGCCAACCATTTGTTGGTCCGCTTCTTCTCGGCCAATACCACTTTGATTCGGTTGATGTCTTTGGTCATATCAGTAGTAGATTTATGTTCATATTGCAAAGGTGAAGAAAAATGCCGAGAATCTTGTTTGTTATGGCCGAAAATCACCAATGCCGTAATAAAAATTGTGTTTTATGCAAAATTCAATGCTTTTTCTGCTATCAGATGCGGATAATTGATTTTCTTTGCATTGGAAAAGATGGAAACAAGTTGCGTGTTTTGGAAACTTTTTGTACTTTTGCATCGAAATATGGATAGATATGGCAAACAACGCTTTTCAAGTTATATTTTTGCAAGCTGTTGATGATTTTCTCTCCACACTTCCCCTGAAGGCTCGTGAAAAGATCATCTATAACGTGCGTAAAGTGAAGAGTGGCATCATGGATCCCTAACTATTCAAGAAGCTTGATGGCAGTAATGACATCTGGGAATTCCGCACCCTTTATGGCGGCATTCAATACAGGCTGTTGGCATTTTGGGACAAGACAACCAATAGTCTTGTAGTGGCCACACATGGTTTCGCAAAAAAGACATAGGCTGTTCCCGCAAACGAAATCGCAAAGGCCGAAGCAATAAGAAAAGAGTATTACGAAAATAAAGACAAGTAAGAGATGGCAATGAAGACTTATACATTGGAAGAGATGGAAGACAAGCACATCGGCAAGGTGGGCACTCCTGAACGTGACAAATATGAGCAAGAACTGGCTGAGGAAATTCAAGCCTACCACTTGGGAGAGGCAATCAAGGAGGCACGGTTGTCAATGAACCTTACCCAAGAACAACTCGGAGAAATGGTTGGAGTGCAAAAGTCGCAGATTTCCCGTCTTGAAAAAGGTCGGCGTGTTTCAATTGCGAGTATGGCACGTTTGTTCAAAGCTATGGGTATTCCTCTTTCCTTGGAGATAGGTGGTGCAAGAAAAATTGCTTTGTGGTGATAAAACAGCGTTCTTAATCATAACGTGCTTTTGCGTTTTTCATCTATTTTATACACAAAGTGTATAACGAAAAAACGTCTGAAAAATAATGGCAAAAAGCCATTGTCGGTTCGTGAAAATTGTATATCTTCGCAGCCGATTTCAAAAATGACAATCTAATAACAGCAGCAATGCAGAGACAAAAATTCGACATATTAGCAGGATGGAACATTCAGGGCGCACGGTGCCTTGAATGCGATAGCTATATGCTATTGTCAAGCATTGCATCCACACGTAGCCCGCGCACAAAAGGACTTGGACTCCCCATGTCGGCACGAGGATGGAACGACCGGTTCCGTCCGTCGAATTGAACCTGATAACACACGAGAATAAAAGTGGTTGGAGAGTCGCAATGCTTTCCAACCACTTCTTTTTTGTGCCGATCACAAACGATGAAAAACGCTGACTTACCACCAGCCTTGCTTCTCCTCACCGCTCGGCCTAAGGCACAACCAACAATTAGTCATTAACCCGCGCAGCGATGCGCACAAAACGAGGAAAAGAAAATGTTAGAATTCAAGAAGTACAACTCCATCGAAAACTCCTTCAGCAGTGAGTTCATGGTTAAGGTCGTGGCAGAGATGCCCGCCGACCTGAAGTATGTGGAGAAAAGGTGCATGGCGCCAACATCATCTTCGTCTGTGGTGGAGGAGATAGCAAAGGGCACCGATGTCAATAATTGTCTTCTCATCTTTCTTCCCCGATTACGACATCCCAGGGTTCGATGGTGATGTCCTGTCCCTGTGTCAGTTTCTGGCTGTCGAGTAGTGATTGACTTGCTGGGTAGGGATATGCGATGGTCTTTGGTTCGTCGGAGAAGTTGAAGAGATAGTGCAGTTTGCAACCCTTGGCGTTAATGCCCGAGCGAAGGACAATGGGAAACTGATATTGTCGCTCCACAGTGGCGATGCCCTTGCGGTCGGCTGCACGGGCGATGAGATGATAGAGAAGGTCGGTTGAGGGCACGGTGCCGATGTAGATGAGGTGCCCCTTGCCGTATTGATTCTCCGTGATACACGGCCATTGTCCGAAGAACTGGTGCTCTACGGTGGCCAAAGGCTGCGCAGTGGTCAGTTGCAGGAACTCCATCCATGTGTTGACGGTATTGTCTGAGGCACCGATGCTGTTGGGTTTCAACGGCAGCGTGTTGATGCTCGAATATTCCTGATAGGTGAAGCCGCAGGCTTCGGCCAACGGGCCTGGAGCCAGCACGGGACGCACAGCATTGTCGAAATCGGTATAACCGCTCTTGTAAAGCATCACCACCTCGCCGCCCTGTAGCACGAAGTCGCTGATTTTCCGCAACAATTCGTCGGTGGCCACATAGAGCGAGGGCACCACAAGCATGTCATACTGCGAGAAGTCCTGCATCTGTGGTTTATCGACAGGCAGGATGTCGCACTCGATGTTCTGTCGGTAAAGCGCGTCATACATCATGTTCACCTTGTACTGGTCATGGTCGGTGTAGGGCATGAAGTCGAGGGCGTGCTTTGAGTCGTGGCTGAACAGCAGGGCCACGCGGTTTTTCTTTTTCAGATTCACCAGACGATCGCCTATTCTTTCCAGTTCCAGGGCACCCTTCTGGAACTCCCGATAGACACGGTTGGGCTTGCCGTCATGGCCGAGGATGCCGCGCCAATAGGTTTCCTGACCGTAGTGAAGCGTGCTCCAGTGCCAGTATTCCACCATGTTGGCGCCACCTGAGAGGAAGGCATACATGCTCTGCCGCAATTGTCCGTCGTAGGGCGGCCACTGGTTCTGGCTCGACCAACCCGTGCCCTGGGCATTGGTCTCAGTGATGAGGAAATTGTGGCTGCGGCTGACAGTACGCATGAAGTCGCATGAGTAGCTGATCCACTGGCCGTCCTGCCCGTCCTGCATGGTGTAATAGACGTTGATGGCAGGGTACTCCATCTGTCGGAAAGCCTCTACCTGGTCGATTTCGCAGAAACTGGGCATGAAGCAGTGCATGATGAACTGGTCGGGGCGTTTGTACTCGTTCACGATGTCGACCTGCCAGTTGATGAAGTCGGCTGTCACCTTGCGGTTCCATCGTTCCCACCATATTTTATATGAGGGGTTCGTTACGCCCTTGCGGTCGTAGAAATCCTCCCAGCGGTTGATGTTCATGCCCCAGTAGTTCAGTCCCCAGCGGCGATTCAGCGCTTTCAGGTCGCCGCCAAACTCCTGCTTGATGTATTCGCGGAAGCCCTCGAAGTAGTCGGGATTGTTAATCTTGCGTGCCTCCACCTCGTTGTCCACCTGATAGCCGATGATGGCAGGGTGCTGGGCATAGTGTTCCATCATCTTGCGGATGATGCGCTCCGAGTAACGTCGGTATGTGGGGTTCAGCAGGTCCATGTTCTGGCGGATGCCATAATGGCTCTGTCTGTCGTCCCATGTCTGCGACAGCACATCGGGGTGCTCGGCTGCCAACCATGAGGGAATGCTGTAGGTGGGAGTGCCGAGGATGACCTTGATGCCAGCTTTGTGCAGTGCGTCGATGATGCGGTCCATCCATGCGAACTCAAACTGTCCGTCCTGCGGCTCGAATAGCGACCATGTCGATTCGCCCACGCGCACCACAGTGAGATGTGCCTCCTTCATCAGCCGGATGTCCTCGTCCAACCGGTTTGTTGGGGTGTATTCTGCATAGTAGGCTGCTCCATACAGCGGTTTGTCAAACTGGTAAATCCTTGTCTCTTTTTGGGCAGATGCCGCCATACAGAGCAACCATCCCGCCATCATCAACATTATTGTTCTCATAGACCTAATTGATTTTATTGCCAATCAAGGATAAAACCATAATGGTAGGGCTTGTTCCCATCGATAGTGTATTGCGGAAGTGTGGGCTGTCCCCAGGAATCGACGCCACCGACACCATGGATGTTCAGGTCGATATTCAGATTGACGAAACGGCCACGCTGGATTTCGTGGGGATGACGGACGCCTTCAAGGTTTTCTTCGCCGTAGTCCCATGCTCGTATGCAGAGAGGTTGCAGGCCTTCGATTCTAAGGGTCTTCTTCCCATTGGTGATACTGAACCATCGCACATCGGTCCGGCAGCCATTGTCCTGCGGGTGGACGTATTCGGTCTCATATTCAGCCAGTGGCATCTTGTACCGCCCGAGGAAGGCGCTGCGCTTGCGGTCAGGGTAGTTCTCCCATGGTCCACGTCCATAATACTCGATGGTGGTGAAGTCTGCCGGCAGGCGCATCCGCATACCCAGTTTGGGGAGCAGGGGCTTGTCGGTGCCAGAGGGATGGTAGTCCAATTCCACGAGGATGCTGTGGTCGTTGATGGCTGTGTATTTTACCGTGACATCGGTGGCCTCCTTCCATACGGCCGAACTTCGTGCGAAACCTGCAGCATGTTGGTTGTCGTTCTCGGGTTTCCAGAAATAGGGCTCAAGGGGTGCCTGCAGCATCTCGCTGCCATCGACCATCCAAGAGACGAGGTTGTTTCCGTCGATGGCAACTCCTTTGGCGGCAGCCTTGTCAGCGGCTTTAACCACCTTGGGGAAACCATAGGGCGAGAGCACAAATTGTTCGCTGGCCACCACGAATCCTTTCTTGGCCCAAGGTTTGTCTTCCTTCAGCCGTGCAGAGACATTCAGCAACCGTTCTCCGTCGATGACGGTGGTGTCGCAGACAATGTCGTACTCACTGACGTCGGTGAAGAAATCGCGGTTGACGATGCGCAGTTGGTTGTCATGGAGTTCGAATTGGAGAGGCTGATACACATGCTGCACTTCGTAGTAGTGAGGATGCGGCTTGCGGTCTGGAGCCAAAAGTCCGTTGATGCAGAAGGCGTCGAGGTTGGGCTTGTCGCCGTAGTCGCCACCATAGGCGAAATATTCCACTCCGTTCTCTTTCTTGACAAGTCCCTGGTCCACCCAGTCCCAGATGGCGGCACCTGCGATGCTGGAGTCGGCATAGATGACGTCCCAGTATTCCTGCAGGTTGCCCATGGAGTTGCCCATGGCATGGGCATACTCACGTGCGATCAGCGGCTTCTCCGTTTCCTTCTCAGCCTCTCTCTTCAGCACCTCGGGAGTGGGATAGCCGAAGTCGTGGAGGGCAGAGTAGCGGGGATGGCAGTCATAGAAGGGCAAACGGGTGGAATCGAGTTGACACACCTTGTCATACATCGCTTGGATGTTCGGTCCTACGCCGCCCTCGTTGCCCAGGCTCCACAGGATGACACAGGGGTGGTTGAAGTCGCGTTTCACCAGTGACTCGGCACGGTCGACATGGGCGTCGCACCAGGCAGCATCGTGCCCCATTTCCTCGTTGGCATAGCCATAGCCGAGACTCTCCTGGTTGGCCTCGTCCATCACGTAGAGTCCCCAGCGGTCACAGAGTTCGTAGAGGTATTCGCGGTCGGGGTAGTGGCTCGTGCGCAGAAAGTTGATGTTGGCCTGCTTCATCAGCCGGATGTCCTCCTCGTAGGTGGTGTCATCCACATAGCGACCTGTCAGGGGGTGATGGTCGTGCCGGTTCACGCCGCGCAGTTTCACATTCTTGCCGTTGATCTTGAACACCTCGCCCACGCACTCCACGCGTTTCACTCCCAGATGGTAGTCGAAGTGTTCCGCCACGTTGCCTTTCTTGTCCATCAGTTCGATGGAGAACGGGTAGAGGTTGGGCTTCTCTGCCGACCACAGTCTGGGATTGTTGATGATATAAGTGAGCCGGATGTGCGTCGTGTCGCCGGCTGCAAGATTTTTCAGTTGGCCGGCAATGGTCTTACCGTCGATTTTCAGGACTGCCTTCATTTTCTTGGCGCTCTTGTCGGCAGTGTTGCAGATAGCGATATCGGCCGTCACGTTGGCCTGCGTGAAGTCTTTGTCGGGCACGGCGGTTACATGGTAGTCGGCGATATGCACCAATGGGCGCACCCACAACTGCACCTCGCGGAAAATGCCCGAAAGCCGCCACATGTCCTGGTCTTCCAGATAACTGCCGTCGCACCAGCGATACACCTCCACGGCGAGTTTGTTCTTGCCTTCCCTGACGTATTTCGTCACGTCAAACTCAGCGGGTGACATTGAGTTCTGGCTATACCCCACTTTCTGCCCGTTGACCCAGACGTAAAAGGCTGAATGCACACCACCGAAGTGAAGAATCAGATTTTGAGAGCGCATTTCTTTCGTCACGTCGAAGAAAGTCACATACGCCCCCACCGGATTGCGGTTCTCGTAGGCTGTCCAGTCGCGTGGCGGTTCGCTCGTCACGCTGGGGCGGTTGCGCTTGAAGGGGTAGTCGATATTGGTGTAGATAGGCGTGCCGAAACCTTGTGTCTGCCAGTTGCCCGGCACTTTTATTTTGTCCCAGCCGCGCACATCGTAATCCTCACGGTAAAAGTTCACCGGCCTTTCCTCTGGCTTCCGGCTCCAATGGAACAGCCATTCGCCGTCGAGCGAGACAATCTCTTTGTACTCCTTCCATTTCGAAGGCAGTTGCAGCGTGGCGTGATAGGGAAGTTTGTTGATGCCCAGCACGGCGGGGTTTTCCCAATCGGGTGCAGCCAATCCTTTCGTTCCGTTGTCGGAATGAAGGTTTTGCGCTTGTGCAGAGATGGTCAGCACGGAGGCAATGAAGACGAGGTATCTTCTCAATAATCTCTTCATACTCATTTATTTCGTTTCTATGTCTATATCTATATCGCCAAAGGCCATGCGTTCTCCCGAGGCCAGTCGGTCGGCGTCGAGACGTAGGATTTTGGCTTTGACGGGTTGGAACCTGATGGTCTGCCAGATAGGGTTGTTGACGATGTTGGAGAATTCGCCTGAAGCCACTTTTTTCCAGTTCGACCAGTCGGTGGATGCCCAGAGGGTGTAATGGGTGACAGTGCCTTCGCGGGTGTTCTGAGGTGGCAGGTAGCGGAACGAGGTGATGGTCTGCTCTGCGTCCCAGTCAATCATCATCTGCTTGGGGTTGCTGAAGAAGTAGTGGAGGTTGCTGCTGCGCTTCTCCCCACTGTCCGGGATGTCGGCTGTCAGTTCAGGTGCCAAATAGACGGAGGTGCGCTGGATGATAGGTTCACACTTTGCATCGAGAACGGTGAAACGGAGTTTCGTGGCAGTGATGGTGGGGAAGCAGATGATGCGGCGATGGCCGATGGTGGTCAGTCCGTCGCCATCCTCTACGAGTGCATCCTTCAGCGAAATCCATTTGCCATCGACAAAAGCCTCAAGCGAGAATTTCTTCACCCGCTGACCGTAGTGGATGTCTTCCTCGGCTACGAAACGGTTGAAAGCCGTCGGCTTCTTGAATGTGATAAGTGTCTCATTCCCTTGTGTCTTTTTCTTGGCTTTTCGGGCGAGGTCGTTTTTGAATACCTCCTGAATCATCTTGTTGAACGCAATGTCCCGCAGGCTGTCTGTGGGATGGATGCGGCCGTTGGGGGCAATGGGGAAATTGAGCAACAGGCAGGAGTTGCGGCCAACGCTCTTGTAGTAGGTGTCCATGAGTTTCGACAGGCTTTTCACGTGCTCATTCTCCGTCTCATGGTAGAACCAACCCGGACGGATGCTGGTGTTGGTCTCGCCGGCGCACCACACATCGCCGTCCTCCACGCCGTAGTGCAGCATGTGCCAGGGCGTTTCACCCTTGGCGGGCATCAGACTCCAGTTGGTCTCGCCCACGTTGCCGGCTTCTGTGCCCACCCAACGCAGGTCACCGCGGTCGCCACCGTCGTTCCAGATGACGGCACCAGGCTGCAACTCCCGTATCATGCGGAACGTCTCTGCCCATTGGTAATAGGTCTTGCCATCGATGCGCCGGGTCTCGTTGGCGCCGCCATACCAACCGTCGCCTCCATTGGCACCGTCAAACCACACCTCGAAGATGTCGCCGTACTGGGTCAGCAGTTCGCGCAACTGGTTGCGGAAATAGGTCACGTATTCCGGCTTGCCGTAATCTTTGTGGTTCCTGTCCCATGGTGAGAGATAGACGGCGAACTTCAACCCCTCTTCACGACAGGCATCGGCCAGTTCGCGCACCACGTCGCCCTTACCGTCCTTCCATGGGGTGTTCTTCACCGAGTACTCCGTGTATTTCGAAGGCCACATGCAAAAGCCGCAGTGGTGCTTGGCGGTGAAGATGATGCCTTTCATGCCAGCCTGCTTGCATACGCGTGCCCATTGACGGCAATCCAGGTCAGAGGGATTGAACAACTCCAGCGGCTCGTTGCCGAAGCCCCATTCCTCATCGGTATAAGTGTTCATCGAGTAGTGGATGAACGCATACATCTCCATATCCTGCCAACGCAACTGGTTTTCATTTGGCACAGGGCCGCAAGGCGCCCTGTCAACTTGCGCATGGGCAGACAATGTCAACATGGCCATCAAGATGGCTACAACTATCTTTTTACTAGAAAACATCATCAATCTGTTTTGACTACAAAGTTATACATTCCCCTGAAAAATACAAAGATTAAGGAAGAAAAGTGAGATTCGACTTTTCCTCGTTATCTGAAAAACCTCTTTTTTCCATCAACAATCAGCAGTCCCTTCGTGCCCGCCGATACCCGCTGGCCAGTCAGCGTATTTTGCATAAACAAGAATGTTGATAATTATTTGTTTCGAGTAATAATTTAATGGCTGCAAAAATACCATGATAATTCAAAAGGCAGGGTAAGCGATGTTTCAGATACAGGCATAATTGTTTACACTGTAGTTATTTTACTGATGGTGAAACATAGATTCCCCTTTTGGAAACATGATGACTTCCAATGATGAAAAAAAAACTGTACCTTTGCAAATAATATGGAAAAGACAGTATTTCGCATGCAGAATAAAACAATATGAAGAGGTTTTTCATCTTTTTGGCAATCTGCCTCACACAGATGGCGGCGGCTCAACATACAGGCAACACGGCGTTTCAGAAACTGGGTATAGCCGATGGCCTACGCAGCAATTCGGTGACCAGTCTGCTGGCCGACAGCCGTGGCTACTTGTGGATTGGCACCTATCAGGGATTGAACCGCTACGATGGATATCAGGTGAAAAGCAGATTCCCAGAGAGCGGTGACCCTCAGTTGAAAGAGGTGTTCAACCAGCCCATCACAGCGCTGGAGGAGGATGCCGAAGGACGGATATGGATAGAGTGTGAAAGCGGAGCCTACAGTCTCTACGATACAAAAAGGGCACAATTCAGCGTCTCGGCTGACGGTCTGTTGCAATCAATAGGTATACGCTGCAAAGGCAAATACAAGGTGAAGGTTGGCGGCAAGGGAGTGCTATGGGTGCTCACTGAGGGCGGCATCTATCGCTACGACAGTCACACCAAGGAACTGAAAACATGGAAACTGCGGCTACGGCTGCCTGGCAAGTCGGCTGATGTCATGGCTGAGATGTCGGACGGCCTGTATTTCTGTGCCGAACACACCCTTTGGCATTTGGTTGCCAGCACAGGAGAACTGCAGCGAGAGACACTTCCTGAGGTGATGCGACAGTCTATCGGCGAGAACAGCTTGATGGCCGATGCTGATGGCACGCTATGGGTTTACAGCACACGCGAGGAACATATCTGCCGCTACATCGTGGGAGGACGGTGCGTGAGAGAGATGGTAAATCTGCCACAAACTTCTGGAGCCTCGCAGAACAATGCTATCCGCGATATGATGGATGACAAACGAGGCAACATCTGGATAGCCACAGATCACAAAGGACTGTTTGTTTACGATAAGAAGACAGGCCAGATAACAACGATGAGGCACGAACGCGAGAGACTGCTCTCTTTGGCATCAGACAATGTTACTTGTATGACCACCGACCGTGACGGAACCATCTGGGTGGGGCATTTGAAGACAGGCCTCTCATATACCAGTGCCGCCAATAACATCATGCAAGCGCACGCCCCGCTCTGTGGTGACATTATGGCGATGGCCTACGACACGGAGGATAACTTGTGGATGGGTACCGACGGCAACGGCGTTTTTATCGATATGGGGAATGGCAATATCGTCAAGACGGCACTTCCCAATATCACGGTGATGAGTTTGACAAGCGACGGACAAGGCGGCATGTGGGCTGGAACCTACAATCAGGGGCTATACCACATGATGGATGCCAAGCGGTGGAAACGCTATGCCATGGACGATGGCTCCTTCCCCTCGGAAACGGTGTGGACGCTGGCTTACGACAACAAAGGAAACATCTGGACTTCATCCCCCATCGGGAAGACTGTCATATTCAACCCAAAGGACGAAAGTGCCCGTGTGGTAACCAATAGCAATGGCGAGGACATTCGCGGCAACTGTCTGCGTTACGACGGCGCAAACACGATGTACATAGCATCGGTATATGGTTTGTGGAGCTACGATTTGAACAATGGCGAATGTAGCGTGGCTTTCGGCAACAGAAAAGGGACGCAACAGTGGATGAGCCAGATGGTGACTGACGTGAAAGTAAGCAGGCGGGAGGGTGTAATGATGCTCACTCATCCAGATGGCGTCACCATTTTCGACACAAAAAGGGATACACTATACTTCGTTCATCGTACAGACGATATCATTAAGGGAATGACCAATGACCATAATGGCACATTTTGGCTATGCACCACGAGCGGCTGTGTGGTGGGCATACAGCCAGAACGCAAGGCAGGTAAAATAGAACTCATCAGTCGTAATTTCCAGCCAAGCGCAGGTATGCCGTATTTCTACTTCAATGGCGATGCTATGGTTAGTTCGCCACAGGGCGAGATTCTGATGGGGGGCACAGAAGGATACATGAGCATTAATCCTAGCAAGTTGATGGCGGCCGGTCATGAAGAACGCGGCCTTGTGATCAGTGAGATATCTGTGGGTGACAGCCTGTTCAATGAGCAGACGTCCACCATCAGCCTTAGCCACGATGCCGCTCCCCTCACTGTGAAGTTTTTCTCAGGCAGTCTGGAAGGCGTACAGCGCATGCGCTATGCCTACCGGCTGGTAGGGCAGATGAGCGACTGGGTGATAACCGACCACAACTATGTGTCGTTCCACGCACTGCCGCCTGGTGATTACACCCTCCAGTTGTGTATATGCCGCGAGGACGGCACCATGAGTACACCACGCATTCTTCGCATCACTGTGACACCGCCATTCTATCGCACCACAACGATGTACATGGTGTATGCATTAATTATTATTGGTTTCATGTACCTGCAATTGCGCAATATGCGCAAACGACAACAGCTGCGCACAGAACAACAGCGACAAATGATGGAGCGGCAGAAGATGGAGCAGATAACGGAAATGAAACTGCGGTTCTTTACCAACATCAGCCATGACCTTCGCACACCGCTGACGCTCATCATCTCACCGCTGGAACAGATAACAAAGAAGATGGAAGAGGGGAAAACGCCCGACAACCTGCTGGGCGGACTTAAAAACATAGGCAAGAACGCAAAACTACTCCTAAAGGAGGTAAATGAACTGCTCGACTTCCGCCAATTGGACGCAGGCGGCGAGACGCTAACTCCCCAGAGCGGCGATATTGTAGACCATCTTAACAGCATTCTCGTTTCTTTCAGCGACTATGCGGAAGAACGTGGCATACGACTCGTTTTCGAACACGGCATCGACAGTTTCGTAATGGACTACGACCGCGAGAAGATGAACAAGGTGGTTTACAATCTCTTTTCGAACGCCCTGAAATTCACACCTTCAGGTGGCAGTGTGACATTGTCGTTCCGTGTTGGTGAAAATAAGGTGGTGATAGACGTGGCCGATACAGGAAAGGGGGTAAAAGACAGCGACAAGCCAAACATCTTCAAGAGATTCTATCAGTCTGACAGCAACGACAGTTCGCAGACAGGAAGCGGCATTGGACTTCACATTGCAAGTGAATATGTCCGTCTGCATCATGGCACCATCACTGTGAGCGACAACCAGCCGATGGGTAGCGTATTCACCGTCACCCTGCCAATAGAGGAGAATCAGAGGTTGGGTTCCATGGACACTCGTTCCGAGCGAAACACGCGACCAGACTCAAAGAATCCCGACAATTCCCCAATTCTCCCCACCATCCTCATTGTCGATGACAATCAGGATATGCTTTCATTCGTCAGTTCCTGCATGAAGGAGGAATATCGGGTACTCACCTCCAATGACGGAGCTGCTGCACTCGATATACTGCAACGTGAACAGATAGACCTCATTATCAGCGATGTGATGATGCCGGGCATCGATGGTTTCGAACTCTGCCGAAGGGTGAAAAGCGACATTAACTTGTCGCATACCCCCGTCATCCTGCTTACAGCCCGCACTACCGACGTAAGCCGCATAGAGGGACTGCAACTGGGCGCCGACGACTATCTCACAAAGCCTTTCAATACCCAGGTGCTGCTCCTGCGTGTGAAAAAGTTCATCGAGTGGGAACAGAACAACCACCGTCAGTTCCGTCAGAAGATGAATATCGAACCAAGCGAGATTACAATCACACCACTCGACGAGCAGTTCATCAAGAAAGCCATCGGGTTGGTCGAGAAGAATATGGGCGACTCTGGCTTTTCCGTCGAGACGATGGCGGCAGAAGTGGGCATGTCGCGCACCACTCTCTACAAAAAACTGATGGCCATTACCGGCCAAGGGCCTGCAGAGTTTATCCGCACCATACGCATCAAACGAGGAAGGGCGCTCTTGGAAACCTCGCAAATGCAGGTCACCGACATTGCCTATGCCGTAGGTTTCACCACCGTCAAGAGCTTCACCATGAATTTCAAGGCTGAATACGGTATGACGCCAACAGAATTCCGAAATAGCAAGCCGCCAACCTCTATGAGTTAATACCTTCTGACGCCTTCATGGCATTTGGCTTTGAATGGCTCATCTATGTTGGATATAGAAAAGAATAATGTGTCTTCAACCATTTTACAATGAAAAAAATAATAATTCTCATCATTCTGCTGCTCTCCATAGGCATGAATGCACAGAACGCGAACCGTGATACCGACACCATTCGCAATGAGTCTCCAAAGATGCTGAGCAGTTGGCATAATCCTTTGGTCGATTTCATGTATATAGCAGACCCTACCGCAATTGAACACCAAGGGAGGCTGTACGTCTATGGAACCAACGACACTCAACAGCTTGACAGTGTAGGCAAACTTGGCAGAAACACCTATCAGTATATCAAGTCTCTTGCCGTTATCTCTACAGACGACATGGTCAACTGGACCTACCATGGACTCATCAAGACGTTTGAGATTGAGCCTTATGCGCTGGCGTCATGGGCACCGAGCATTATAGGCCGTGAGGAAGCAGACGGGAAAACACATTTTTACATTTCCACCTCCACACCACTTGACTCCTCTTCGTGGAAATACCAGGATGTTTATTTCAAGAATCCGGGAGACTATCCAGGCTTCACTCACAGCAACAACCACACCCATCTTCATAAATATCAGGGGCAATGGTACCTCTTCTATCATGCGCTGAACCTACAAGAATACCGTGGCACCAAGGGCGGATTCCGGTCACTGTGTGTTGACAAGGCCAATGTTACTGAGCATCCTCTGAGCATCACTATGGGTGATGCCACATTGGAAGGGGTAAGACAAATAAAGTCAGTGGACCCCACTCAAATTCATTCTGCTGCCATGAGTGCCGCAACTCAAAACATCCGTTTTGTCGAAACTGCTGTTGTCGGCAAGATGGATGCCAAACTCGTTGATGCTTCTAATGAGGGCATCATTTGTGTGCGTGGTGTCAACCTTGACAAGAAACTCAAAAAGGCCATCTTTCATTTCACTGGCAGCGGCTCCATTGAAATGAGGATTGAAAACATAGATGGAGCGTGTCTTGTCGAAGCGACATCATCATCCAACGTAAAGTTCAACAGAAAGGTGCTGAAGGATATCTCGAATCCTGTGGATATATTCTTCAGACTGAAGAGCGATGACGCTTCTCTGCAGTTTAAGGATTGGTCACTATCCAAATAGCAAATGATTGTTGTAGTTTAAATGATTTCTATAAAGACTATTATTATTTCATGAAAAGAATTTTAGTGATAAGCATGGTTATGTGTGCTTGTTTAAGCACGATGGCACAAACAGAGAGGTTTTGTATTGCAAGCGAGGGTAAGACTGCCTCCATCATTGTGGATGCAGATGACTGGAAAGGTGTTATCAGGGCCGCCCGTGACCTGGGCGATGATGTCCGCAAGGTAACAGGTGTCGCCTCACAAGTGGACCTACAAACACCCAACTCCGCAGGCTTGCTGCCTCACGAGCGCAAGAACCTCCAGTCTTCCATTCTTGTTGGCACCATCGGCAAAAGTCGGGTTATCGACAATCTGATGAGACAAAAGAAGATTGACGTAAGACAGGTAAAAGGCCAATGGGAATCATATTTGATAGACATTGTCGATGGCAAACTGGTCATCGCTGGAAGCGACAAGCGGGGCACCATTTATGGAATCTACGAGATTTCCAAGCGGATAGGCGTGTCGCCCTGGTATTGGATGGCCGATGCACCCATCAGGCATCAAGACGAGGTGTATTATGACGGAGGCCGCATCGTTCAGCCTTCGCCAAAGGTGAAATACCGCGGCATCTTCATCAATGACGAATGGCCCTCATTCGGAACATGGTGCACCAACCATTTCGGCGGAGTCAATGCCAAGGCATACGAGCATATCTTTGAACTGCTGCTGCGTCTGAAAGCCAACTATTTCTGGCCTGCCATGTGGGCGACTGCTTTCAATGAGGATGACCCCGATTGTCCACGCTTGGCCGATGAGATGGGCATCGTGATGGGCACTTCGCACCATGAGCCCATGATGCGGTCGCATCAGGAGTATCTTCACAGGAAGGATGCCGTAGGTCCATGGGACTATGCTTCGAACAAGGAGCGCATCGACAAGTTCTTCCGCGAGGGCATGGAACGCAACAAAGCCTACGACAATCTCGTCACCATAGGAATGCGCGGTGACGGTGACGTGGCGATGGGAAAGGGCGATGATGCGGAAAACATGAAAACGCTCGGCAAGGTGATTGAAGGACAGCGCAAGATCATCAAGGACATCTATGGACGTGTCGATGCCGTACCTCAGTTGTGGGCCATCTTTACCGAGGTGCAGCGTTACTACGATGCGGGATTCACCGTGCCCGACGACGTGACGCTGCTGCTCTGTGACAACAACTGGGGCTACATTCGCCGCAAGGGACGTGACTTTGAGCGAAAGCGCAAGGGCGGTCTCGGACTCTATTACCACATCGACATGAACGGAGGGCCATGGAACGACCGGTGGGTGAACACCACCACCATCCCAAAACTCCGCGAGCAACTGAACCTTGCGTATAAGTCCGGGATAGACCGCATCTGGATTATCAACGTGGGCGACCTGAAGCCCAAGGAAGTCCCCATCGATTTCATTATGCATTATGCTTGGAATCCAGATGCCGTACAACCGGGTGACGAACAGACGTGGCTGGAAGGTTTCACCCGCAGCATCTTCGGGGAGACATATGCAAAAGAATGTGCCGATATCATCGCCAAGTACTCGAAATACAATCTCTGGCGCAAGCCGGAGGTGCAGGTGCCTGGTCTCTTCAACTACGAGGAGATGCTCCATCTTAACGACTTGTGGCAGTCGCTAGTGGTGCGTTGTGAGGCACTGAAGGAGCAAATGCCAGTGGAAGCGCAGGATGCCTTCTATCAACTGGTGTATTATCCTGCTGTGGCCAGTGCCGGTGTGGCGCAGATATACAACGCCGCCACCATGGGCGACAGCCTTGCCGTCAATCACCTGATGGAGAAAGACCAACGACTGACGGACTACTATAATAAGGGATTGGCCGATGCCAAGTGGAACGGCATGATGCTTGACAATCATATTGGCTATACCAAATGGTCCATCCCAGATAAGAACTACCATCCCATGACCCTCAGATTTAGGGTGATGCACGACTTGAGCGTTCCAAAAGAAACAAAGGAATATTCCATCCCTGCATGGCAGTACACCCACAAGGACGATGGTTGGATGTTCTTGCCTGACCTGGGTCGCGGTCAGGGCTGTATGGGAGCCAAGGATGTGATGATGTCATCTGACGAGAACGGACGTGGCCCTGTTCTTGAATATGAAGTTGAACTGACGGAGGAAGGCCATGTGGCCATAGGCATTCTTCCTACTCAGGACCTCCTACCTTCACGTGGCTTGCGCATAGGTCTGCAACTCGACAATGAGCCGATGCAGGTGATTGATGCCCGACGTGGACTGGTCGACACTTTCTCGGAATACACTCAGCAAAACCTTTCCGTGTCGAAAGTCCTAAAGCCATTGCCCAAACGCAGCAGCCTTTCGCTAAGTGGTAATGTTAACGGCCGGCAACTTCTACGCCGTGACGAAGTGTTTGATAATCTACGTTGGCTCGATGCGTCTTTTAAAACCACCCCAGGCAAGCATACGCTGAAAGTTATCATGATAGACCCGGAAATTGTTGTTGAGCAGATCGTTGTAAATCCAGACAACAACCGCTATAGTTATTTCGGTGCTGGTTTTCCGTGGAAACAAGAAAAGTAGCACAAAGAATGATGTTCCATCAAGAGCACTTGCATAATTGGTTCAGCCACGTCAGGATGATTGATGTTTGAGGGAGGAATGGTCGTTTGTGGCAAGATAATACAGAAAAAGGCAGGATGCTCGCTCCTGCTTTTATCTGTATTTGATAAGACTGAATACTGCTTTCTTATTTTCATGCTAATCCACAGCCTGGCATATATGGCGGATATACAAAACAATCCAATTTTCACTCGAATCTACCACTACTTATCACCATCAATTTTTGGAAGCAGAAATAAGTTGACGAGTTCCTTCTTTTTTTCTTCCCCTGAATACGGCCTCAGCGGAATTCCAATCGCCGAAAATTTCCAAAGCGATGTTGTCCGGATTGATATACAAACTGACTGCAGCCCACTCATTGTTGAGCAACTGTATTGTCGTTGTTGTCTTACCCGAACCGTTTGGGCCAGCTACGACACATAAAGTTGGCTTCCTTTCCATCATTGGTTGATGCCTTTCCGCCAGTTGTCAATCTCGGTAGCCACGAGTTGCAGGCGTCTTCTCTTCTCGGCTTCAGCCCTTTTGCTTGACTCTCGAGCTGATTTTGCGAAATCTTCCATCAGAGCCAGCAACATTTCGTCCGTAGGCTCCTCCTCCGATGTTAAGCCTTGACTGTTGTATTTTCTTCGAGTTCGCCTTCTTTGAATACGTTGCCAACGTGTAGGCTTACATTTTGTTCGGTTGTCTGAAATAGTTCAACCATCTGTGCTTGCGTCAGCCATACGGTCTCATTCTCCATGCGGACATCAATCTGTGTCTGACCGTCCTCGGTCTGGTATATGATGATCGACCAGTTTCTCTGCCAAGGATGGTTTTATCGACCATTTTTCTTCGGAATCATCGATTACAGTGCCGTAATCAGAATCCACTAAAGCTATAGAGTTGGCTATCAGAGAATCCGTAATAGATTTGTCAAAGTCTATCTGTTCCGCGATGCCCAGCTTCTGGTATTGCTGTAGCAGGCTCAGTAGCTGGTCTTTATTCTCTTGTGTCATCAATCAATCTTTGTGGCTAAATAAACAAATAATTCAGATGTTTTACTATATATCTCCATCATCCAGATTATCTGCGGCCATCCACCTGAAGGTCTCCTCAGGTTGGATGTCATAACGTTGTGTCTTGGTTTCCACAAAGTCTCTTATTAACCGATACCAATCCTTTTGCTTCATGGCAAAATACTTCTCGCCGAATTGGTTGAAACATTCCTTGACGAGGGCGAGGATGGTAGTTCCGGCATCCATGGCCATCATACTCACAACCATTTTTAGCAGTTCTTTGTCCGCCTCCACATGGTTGATGATACCCATAGAAACAACCATGGCTGAAGAAGTGTCTTCTTGTTCGTATTTCTTGAAGTTCTCTGCCTGCTCGAAGATTTCCTTGAACACCTCATCCTGCGGTACAGGAGGATAACCATGTTCTGCCAATATCAGAATCAAGTCCATCTGCAGTTCAGCCTTGATGTCAGAACGATTGGCCCAGTCGGTATATTTCGACTTGTCGTCCACCATCTTTTTTACAGCAGCTGCCAACGTCAACAGTTTATCCTCTGGATATTCAAAGCCAAACTTATGGGCAATCTCTTTCAGAATATCATAGAAAGCCTTTTCCTCGTAAGTGATGCCTAAATCTTTGAACGATTTCTTTTCTTTGTTGACCTCCTTCAGCAGTTCTGCCATCTGCTTGGCTACCTCATTGAGCACTTCTTCGGCGAAGATGGCATTATCGCTTCGGTCATTATATCGCTGTACCAACGCATTCAGGCGCTTGGTAAAGTCCACCCCCTTCATCTTATTGACCTTTTTGAAATCGGTGATGACCGTCCGAAGCAGTTTCTCCATCAACTTCACCTTTGTGTTGGGCAACTTCAATTTCTCCAACCTCGTCATGTAGTCCTCGCTCAGCAAGTCCAGGTCTTTTGTGTTCGCATTCACCTGAGCCACTTCCTCCACTCCGTCCGACTGCAAGGCTTCCGCTATCATTAGGCTCACTTTGCGGTTCATTTGCGAAGCATCAGGAGCATCACCTTTGGTCAGTTTGTAGATGATACACCTTACACCCGTAAAGAAGTGGATATCCTCACGATCCTTATCGCTGATTGCCTCATGGTTGGGGCAGAGGTTAAAAGCAGACTTCAGTTTTCTGGCATGACCCATAAACAGGTTTTGCGATTTCTCCGTAGCCTGCACGAACTCTGACGCATGTTTCAGACATTCCAACTGTTCCAGCGGTGTTCCCGTTGAGAACTTGCTGTAATCGAAGGTATGGAACATTCGGCGCAGGATGTCCAACTCGTCTTTCACCATCGTCACACTCTGCTCGATGGTTTCCACATTGTCACCCATGTCGCCACCGCCGGCATATTGCTTCAGCGCATTGTTCATATTGCTCTTGATGCCGATGTAGTCAACCACCAGTCCTTTGTCCTTACCCTCATACACACGGTTCACCCTTGAAATGGTCTGTACCAGCGTGTGTTTCTGCAAAGGCTTGTCAATATACATCGTGTCGAGACAAGGCACATCAAAGCCCGTTATCCACATTGACACGACGATAGCAATCTTGAAGTTCGAGTCTGGATTCTTAAACAGCACATCAAGAGCTTTTCTGTCTTCGTCCGAACCAATCAGCTCACGCAATTTCGGATCATCATCTTTCTCACGAGTCATCACCAATCGGATGCGCTCTACAGGAGTTTGGTCCTCTGAGCCAATCTTCTCTTCCCATTCGGGGCGCAAGGCAACAATCTGTTTATACAGGTCATAGGCTATTTCGCGACTGGAGCATACGAACATTGCCTTACCGCAAACGGTACTTCCTTCCTCAATTCGCTTCTCATAGTGCTCAATGAAATCCTGCGCCACCACAGCCAATCGCTTCGGGTCACCCAGAATCTTGTTCATCTGCGTCACCGCCTTCTTGCTTTCCTCTATTTGGTATTCGTTGGCTCCTTGTTCGGCACATTGCTTATAGTAAGCCTCTATTGCCTCCAGTTGCTTGTGATCTGCAAATACCTTGGCGGCTCGTCCTTCATAGACGATGCGGCGGGTGATGCCATCTGCCACCGATTCTGTCATTGTGTAGGAATCTACTACATCGCCAAACACATCTATCGTGGCATCAATCGGTGTTCCTGTAAAGCCCACGTAGGTAGCATTAGGCAGAGAATCATGCAGATATTTGGCAAAGCCATAACTGCGTTTCACGCCTTTTTCGGTAATGGTCACATTCTGCTCCACATTCGTCTGCGAACGATGGGCTTCGTCAGATATGCAAATGATATTGGCACGGTCAGATAAAAGATTGATGTCCTCGCTGAACTTTTGGATAGTTGTCAAGAATACGCCTCCGCTCTTTCGTCCTCTCAATTTATTGCCCAACTCTTCGCGTGTCTCGACATTTACCACCGTTTCGTCACCGATAAACTGCTTGGCATTCACAAACTGTGCCGATAGCTGGTCGTCCAGGTCCGTGCGGTCAGTAATCAGAACGATGGTAGGGCTTGCCAGATGGCGACTACGCATCAACATTCGAGTAAGGAACAGCATCGTGAGGCTCTTACCACAGCCTGTTGCGCCAAAGTATGTGCCGCCCTTTCCGTCACCATGCAGGTTAATATGTGAGTGCTCCAAGATGTTTTCGTAAAGTCTGTGTGTGGCGAAGAACTGCGGATAGCGACATACTATCTTCCTTTCACTCTTCGAGGTGTCAGGGAAGAACACAAAGTCCTTCATTACGCTCAGCAGCCTATCCCGTCGGAATAATCCAGCCATCATGGTGTGTAGGGAGTCGATACCGTCGTTTGCCTTATCCGTACGCTCCACCTTGCGCCAGGCATAGAAGAATTCATAAGGCGTGAACAGCGTGCCATATTTATTGTTCACCCCATCGCTGATGACCACGAAGGCATTATAGCGGAACAACTCTGAGATGTCCCTACGATAGCGCACTGTCAACTGAGTATAGGCATTCATGATGGTGGTGTCTTCCTTTACGGCACTCTTGAACTCCAATACCACTACGGGCAAACCGTTCACATAGACGATGCCATCGGGAATACGTCGTTCCAATCCTTTTATCTCCAGTTGGTTGACAATCTTGAAGATATTTCGATCAACATCCTTAAAGTCTATCACTTCCACGAACAAGTCTGGCAACGAGGCATCCTCACGTTTGATGGCGAAGCCCTCCGTCATCAGTCGATACGTCTGTGCATTCTGCTCATAGAGTGGAGCACCATTGTCTGCAGTCAACTTCGCTATGACTCGCTCCACCTCTAAGGGCGTAATGCCTTCCTCGGCATATCTGCCCGTCAGATACATCCGCAAGTCATCACGCAGCAGCACCTCTGTCTGCTCCTTGTGTATCGCCTCGCCATTCACGTAACTGTAGCCCTGTTGCTCAAACAGCTCCATGATGGCCATCTCCAGCGTATGTTCGTTAAAGTGTGACATAGGCGTTATCTCTCTCTAAATACTTTATAAACGTAAGAATAAGACTGATTCTTCAAGTCATCAGCCGCTACTGCTGCCTTAATGTTGTCTTCAGCCCGTTTGATTGCTACTTCGAGTTTTCCATTAGAACAAAGATTCTTAACCCAAGTAGAATCTTCTAGATATTTCCTCATCTTCAGTAATTGCTTCAATTTTTTAGATGAATTTGGAAAACAGGGTTTTATATGCGGTGCTAATCGAGCAGATACTGCTGGGTAATCCTTTAAAATATTTGTATAATCTTCAAAATGCAACAAGAACCAATATTCTATGCTTGGCATACTTGGACATATCACAACATTTCCGTTATCAATTTCTGTTTGAAACTGCTTTTCAAAATCCTCGTGTTTCTTAATCTTCGCATCGATTCCATATATGGTATCCCAATCGAATACACAAAAGATTTTTGGATCTGTATTTGCATTTAATATCTCTTTGATTCTTTTGGGAAATGCCTCGGTGTAGTTTGACTCGTCAGCAAAATACTTCGGTCTGATATTGAACTTATACTCTGTAGTGTCATTAATGTGTGTAAAGTAATAGCGTTCGGTATTGGTTCCGCCACTTATGAGGAATGGGTACAGTGGTCCCATGTCCCTTGTTCCCTCATCTTCTTCTGGTGAGGGAGCAGGCATAGCCTCAAAATATTGTTGCTGCTCAATGACCTCTGCTAATTCTCTTACTTCCATCATATTACTTCATTGTAGCCCCAAACCGTTTGTTACGATAAGCCTCTCTGATAGACGACAAACGGTTTACCCCTCTGAAATCCGTCAGTTTATACAAATCCGTCACACCTGCCTTGTCCTTTTCAGTGAACCACACAGAATCTTTCCTAATAAGGTCATCCACCAAATCCAGCAAACCATCATTATGTGTGGTGACAAGAAGTTGAGACCTTGAATGAGTCTTCAAATATTCAAATAGCATTTTTTCCAACAAATTGGGATGTTGGGAAGTCTCTATCTCATCTATTGGCAAAAAAGCGTTGTTCGCAAGTGCTTCATATAACACTGTCTCTATTCCAAAAGTACGCAAAGTTCCTGTTGACTCATCTCCCCTATTCATCTGGTATGCCTCTTGTCCGTTTTCATTTTCAACGGTATGCTCGAAACTGGTATGCAAAAGTGAGATGGTTTTCTCTTTTTTGATTCGTTCCCTTTCGTCCTTGGGAATACTCTCATCAGAGATTCGGAACTTCACTTCTTCGTCAGAGATCTGCCTATTCACAATGTTCGACGATATATTTGTGATGTTGAAATCAGCCTCATGCAGGAAGTTTACAAGATACTGGGTCAAGTCCTTGTTCTCAGCTGTTTTCCGCTGTGCATAATCGGTAAGATAGGTTGTGGGGAAAACTGCAGGCATTGTCTGCTCTTTCATCCAGTTCTTGGCAGCATCAATTAGAGGTAGGCTGGCATTCACCTGATTACGAGCCACAAAGAAAGAAAGATTTTTCAGGCAATATCCATTAATCAACTCTTTGGCTGAAGCACTGATTTTATCACCTTTCGGATTTATCTCTACCTCCGAATGTCCGTCCACCAGTTTCCTTTCAAACAGCATTGTAGGCTGGGCACTCTTATAATAAGAGAGTTTCTCCAAATAGACTTGATTCCTGTCCAACTCCAACTGATACCAATATTTCACATTGCCAACAAAAAATATCAGTTCGAAGCGTGATGGTTCATTTGATGAAACCGCGTCAAGTTTGAATGGAACAACCCCTGTTGGTTCGTCCATACCTTCCGGTTTATAACTCCAGAAGCGAGGTAGGAAATCAAAAGCATAAAGCAAATTTGACTTTCCTGATGCATTATATCCATACAGAACGCCAAAGCGAAGTAATCGCGTACCATCGTTGATCTTTACCACCTGACTATCTTCTGCAAACTGGTCGTTTGATGCAATAAAACTGAATGTCACTTCATTCTTAAACGAGAGAACATTCTTTATTTTCAATTCCTGTATCATATCTATGCTTTTTATTTCTGCTGCGAATATACAGATAAATTTCGAATTAGAATCATTCTATTTCAAAAATCTGCATAATATTTGCAATTTTTTAAAACAGAAGATGTAATTCTGAGCTTTTATTCCAATTATTCACCAAACTTCGATGCAATTTCTTTATAGATGATAGCCTTCTCCAAGAACCAGTTGTATGCTTTTGCCCAACACTCTCGTTTCTTCGGATTGATATCTGTTGTTATAAAAATGCGGCAAGCTTTCTTTGCCTCTCGCCATTCCACCTCGCTGTTCAACATCGTAGAGATTTCATCTTTATGCGTTTTGAATCGCTCAAACAATTCTTTGTCATCATTGATGTATATCTCCGTGCCAATGTTTTGTTTTTGAGTGTTGATGGTAAGCCCAACATGATAGGCAGAACTACCGATGCTCAAATCATACCAGTGCTGAGGAGACGCCTTTTGTGCATGGAAATTGCGAGTAAAATCACTGTTATTGCTCATCGCATCATTAAAACCTGTCCAGAATTCAAGTTTCAGCAAATCAGTATTGGATAGTCCTTCAATAGACTTCATTGTCTTTGTCCAATCATTAGGTTTCTCCACGATGTTGAAGCGTGGTGCTTTCTCCGAATCACCAATCTGCCATAATTCTATTTCCAACAAGAAAAAGCCGATGTTACTATCTGTATGCTGGTTCAGCCATTCTATTGCTTGGCGATGTTCGTCACGTGCTCTCTTAACCACCCAAACTATCACTTCAGCTCCCTTGCCAGAAGCGTATGTAATCAGTTTACCAAGATGGTCGTGATTGGTATCTTCCAATTGGTTCTCGATAATCACACGACGATTAGTGCCCACTTCTTTAGCAAAGATATCCACACTGAAGCTACCAACAGAAGACTCTCTTTCCTCAAGTTCCAACTCAATATCTATCGCATCTCCCAGCAGCGTAAGATTGTCATCCTGCGCTAACCACTTAGTGAAATCATTTGCCTCATGTGGCCATACCGACCGTAAATCGGTAATTCTTATCATCTTGCCTAACTTATCCATAATTTATTCGATTGTCATTTTCAAAGGTCCAATACCAAAATAAGTATTTATATTGTTTATTCTTTCGAAATAGTCCACTCCAAATTGCTGTTGTCTTATTCTGTCTTTGATAGCTTCATACAATTCAGAACTTGAAAAGAGAGAACTCTGGCATGTTATTTGATTATTAGTCGCATCATTTGTAAATTGTACTATAGCTGTTGAGATAGACGCAATAAGAAAACCAAAGGTATATGCTTCATTTCCCTTAAAAATATTAGAGAGTTCAAACATCTTCTTTTGTTCTATAGATAAAGTACATGCATAAAGAATCAACAATCCATTTGCAGATGTTATAGAAATAAAATAGCGTTTTAAGTTGTCAATAGCTTCTTGGTTTTGTATAACATCTTGTTCATTTATTGTAGAGGTATTATTCATTGATGCAACAAACTGTTTAGATATATTGTCTTCGGTTTCTTTCATGTGAGTTCTGAACCGATCATCAATTTGTTCTACGATATTATCTAATTGAGACGAAATCGTTTTTGCAGTTTCCTGCAAATTTGATTCTGTTGTCTTTAGTGCTACTAAAGTCCCATCTATTTGAGTGGAAACATTCTTGAAAGTATCAGTAGCATTGTCAATTCTTGTAAACTGTTTATACAAATCTGAGCTAGATTGTACTGTTACAAATATGGCGAGAATAGAGAGAACCAAAGAAGTAATTGTTGAGCCAAACGATAAATATTCAAATATGGCATTATTAGGTCCTCCATATTGGGCCGTCAAAAGCATAATAATTGCAAAACCTAAGAAACCTGCAATATAGTTTCTATGAATTTTGATAATCTTCTTAGACATCAAGTTTTCAGATACTTCACTTGACTTTCTTTCAAACAAGTGGTCACAAATAATAGCAACGAGCGCAATAATCGTTGCGCAAACAATCATAATAATGATAACTGTTGTATTCATATCTATTGCATTTATTTATCTCTTTTTTCTATTGATTCCTTCACTGATTCTGGAAGACCCTGATATTATGAGCTTATTTCGTTAGGCTCCGTTATCATTCTTTCTACGATGATATTAAGTAAGCGCATGAGCATTGTCGCTGTTCCTACATCATCAACATCAAAAGCAATTTGACCTGGATGAACAGCCTTATTACCTATGACGCGGACGACATCAAGAGCCTGCTGAACAGATTGGGGTAGTCCTTTCTTTACAAGAGCGCCATTATTCTTATTTATATCTCTGTCATTCTCTCCTAATTCATTACATAACCTATCTATTGCAAGACGAAGTAGTATTTTGTAACATCTAAAAGTTATATAAAATAAAAAATATTCGTACCTTTGTTGCGTCATACATAACACGATACGATTATGCCTACACAGAAGTACGACGTGAGCCTATCTACAACGGAGCGCAAACAGCTCACGAAAATTGTGAAATCGGGCA
>OCTW011516800.1_pt1 | contig 73943 bp, 59 predicted proteins | sample 1539671 | NCBI WGS metagenome assembly OCTW01 (sample SAMN02144230, study PRJEB22623) | gut metagenome | biome: sheep rumen | host: Ovis aries | place: New Zealand | reverse complement strand
TAATTTGAAAGATTAATCACTATATATTTTATATTTATTTTACATTAAAATTCTATATCTTTAAACCTAATAAATGATTTATTGAATAAAATGATAAAATAAATTTTAAAATTAATCATTTCTATTATCAATAATTAATTTTAATAAATTAGCTTAAAATGTGGATAACTCCACAAAACAAAGTGGATTTTTAAGCTCAAAATGTGGAAAACTTTTCAACTATTTATAAACAATGTGGAAAAGTGGATAACTCAAATAATCCTTTAGTTAAGGCGTTATTTATTCAAATAATCCACATTTTGTAAAAATATACCTGGTTTTAGCAAAAAGTTTTCCACATTTTATGTTGATAACTTTTTATTTATTAATGTTGATAATATGTTATACTCAAATTACCTAAATAAATTTGATAAAAAAATGCTGAGTTTTTTTTGTTTAAGAATAGGAGTAATTATATGGATTATGGTTTAAAACACTATCAAACTTTATGGGACCAAGCTAAAGAAGAAATTGCTAGTTCTCTATCACCTGATACATATGAAGATACTGTAGGAAAAGTTAATTCTGTAGTCAAAGTCTTAAATGGTACAATTTATGTGCTTTGTCCTGATCAATTAGTTAAGTCAAAAATGAATAGAATGTTCAATAATAGACTAAACGAAATTCTTCAAGGATTAACAGATGAAACACTAAAATTTAAATTTGTAGTATCTGAGGATGTTACAACTAAAGAAAATGTTCCAGAACATAAACCTCAAATGTTAAAATCTAACTTAAAACCAGAATATACATTTGATACCTTTGTTTCAGGACAATCTAACAAACTAGCCTATAGAAATGCTGTACTTTGTGCTCAACAAGGTTCTTTCTTAGCTAACCCACTATATATATTTGGTGGAGTAGGTCTTGGTAAGACCCACTTGATGCAAGCTATAGGTAACTCAATTCTTGATATTGATATAAATAAACAAGTTTTATATATCGAATCTCAAGATTTCGTTGATGAATATTCAAGAGCTGCACGTACAGGAGCCTATGAAGAATTTGAAAATCATTATAAAAATCTAGATGTTTTACTAGTAGATGACATTCAAATGCTATCAAATGCTCCAAAATGCCAGGAACAATTCTTCAAAATCTTCAATGATATGTATAATAATCAAAAATTAATTGTTATTGCTTCAGATAGACCAAGCAATCAATTAAAAAATATCATGGACAGACTTACATCCCGTTTCGGATGGGGTATGCAAGTAGATATTGAAAAGCCTGATCAAGAACTTCGTGTTCAAATTTTAAAAAGAAAGCTTGTTGAATCTACTGACCAAGTAGTTCCTGAAGAAGTTTTAGAGTATATAGCTAAGAATTTTACTGATAATGTACGTGATCTAGAAGGTGCATTAAGAAGAGTCTTAGGTTATGCAGTAACATTTAATGAAGATATTACTCTAGATTTAGCTAAAGAAGCATTGACTTCTTTACTAAAAGATAGAAGTAATAATGGCGAATCTACAGATTACGATAAATTAAAATCAATTATTTGTGATTTCTATCAAATTGATGTAAGTGATTTATTATCTTCAAAGAGAAATAATAAATATACTAACCCAAGACATATCTGTATGTATATTTTAAAGACTAAATATAACCTTCCTTATAAGAAAATTGGTTACCTTTTAGGTGGAAGAGATCATACAACAGTTATATCTGCTGTTGAGAAGATTTCTCTTCAATTAAAATCCGATAAAGAGCTATCTTTAGCCGTTAATACAATACTTAAAAAAATTAATTAAATTAGTGTGGATTCCACAAAATAATACTACCAAATTTACCCATTTTATGATATAATAAAAATGTGGTAGGTAAAGCATTTTTTGATGTTTTCCACATTTCCACCAACACTTATTATTAATACAATTAAAAAGATTAAAGAATATTAAAAAGGAGCGAGTTTATTTCTATGATTTTTACAATTGATCGTGACATATTATTAGAAAATTTAAATATGATTTCTCATGGTTTACCTGTTAAAACTCCAATGCCTATCCTTACAGGAATTTTCATTGAAGCTACTGACTCAGATTTATATTTAACTAGTTCTAATGTTGATTTATCAGTAGAAACTGTAATTTCTGATAAATCCCTTATTATAAAAGAAAAAGGTAAAGCTGTTGTACCTGGTAAATTCTTTATTGATATTATTAGAAAAGTAGACAGTAAAAAAATTACTTTCTCATTAATTGAAGATAGAATTTTATTAATTGAAGCTGATAGAGGAGAATATAAATTAAGATTAATGGATTATATGGATTATCCAACAATTGATTTTGTTGTATTAGAAAATCCTTTAACTATTCCTTCTACTACTTTAAGAAAGATTATTAAACAAACAGTATTTGCTACTTCTAATTCAGAAGCTAATCCTATTCTTACAGGTGTTAATTTAAATTTACATGAAAATGTATTAACAGCTGTTGCAACAGATTCATTTAGATTATCTCAAGATAAGATTAATCTAGATTCATCATATAATGATTTTAATATAACAATTCCTGCTAAATCATTAGATGAATTAAATAAAGCTCTTGATGGATTTGATGATTCTATTTCATTATATTTTGCTACTAACAAGTTATTATTCAAGTTTAAGAATGTATTATTCCAAACTCGTTTATTAGATGGTACATATCCAAATACTTCTCGTTTAATTCCTGATAGCTATCCTATGACAATTTATTTTGATAAAGAAAGCTTAGTTCAAGCTGTAGAAAGAGTTTCATTATTATCACCACATGATAAGGTTACTGATAAAGAAGTTAATTTCTCAGTTATTAAATTAGAAATTAAACCAAATAAGAGTGTTGAGATTTCTACTACTAATGCACAAATTGGTGATGCTAAAGAACAAATTACTCCAACAAAGCTTGATATCGAACAATCATTAAGAATTGGATTCTCATCAAGATATTTATTAGATGCATTAAGATGCATTAATGCACAAGAAGTTCAACTTCATTTCTCAGGTGAAGTTAGACCTGTTGTAATTTCAAGCGAAAAGGAACCAGATCTTACTCAATTAATTCTTCCAATTAAGATGGATTAATTATTGTAATTTCTATTTTTAACAACTATATATGCGCTAAATTTGCCTTAGATTTGATTCTAAGGCTTTTTTTATGCAAAATGACTAGAATCTCATTTTATATAAAAACGTTAAAAAACTTTAAATTTTATATACATTATGTTATAATTATTACAGTGTGGTGATTTATTATGGAAACAATTAAAATCAAAGATGACAAAGAGTTTATTACCCTTGGACAATTACTAAAAATTGAAGGAATTATTTATACTGGCGGTGAAGCTAAAATATTCCTTGAAGAAAATGAAGTTTTAGTAGACGGACAAAGAGATACTAGACGTGGAAGAAAACTTTATAGAGGAATGAATGTCCAAATTGGAGAAGAAATTTACAATCTTATATGATTAAAAGCATCTCACTAAGTAATTTTAGAAAATTTGATAAGCTTAACATAGAAACTAATAAAAATTTAGTAATTCTTGTTGGATCAAATGCGGTAGGAAAGACAACTGTTTTAGAATCAATTTATTTAGCAAGTACCTTTAAAAGTCATAGAACTAATGATTTATCTGATTTAATTAAAGAAGGAAAACCTTATGCGAAAATTTTTATTAATTCAGATCATAAATATGAAGTTATTTTATCTCAAAATAAGAAAAAAGGACTTATAGATGGAATTGAACAAAAAAAGGCTAGTGATTTTGTAGCTAATTTGCATACAGTAATCTTTTCCCCATCAGATTTATCTATTGTAAGTGGTTCACCTTCAGTTAGAAGACATTTCTTAGATATTGAATTATCTATGCTTAATAAAAAATATTTAGATTGTTTATCTAAAACTAAATATTTTTTGAAACAAAGAAATGAATTGCTAAAAAAAGATAATATTGATTTAAAAATGTTAGAGGTTCTAACAAATCAATTTATTGAAAGTGAATCTTTAATTATAAGAAGTAGATTAAAATTTATTAATTTGTTAAATCAAAAATTAAATTTAATTCATGAAACAATTTCTAATGGTGAAAAATTAGAACTTAAATATATATCAACAATAGATTTAGATAAAGCTAAAGAAATTTATAAATTACAATTAAAAAAAGAAATGTTCCTGAAAACTACAACTTTAGGTTTTCATAGGGATGATTTTGAAATATATCTTAATGATCACTTAGCTAATGCATATGCTAGCCAAGGACAGATGAGAAATATAGCAATTAGTATAAAAATAGCATTAGTAATGGTTTATGAACAATATTTAGGAAAATATCCTATTTTATTGTTAGATGATGTATTTTCTGAGTTAGATGATTCAAGACAATCTAATTTAGTTAAATTTTTGTTAGATAAACCACAAACATTTATTACAACAACAACGCTTGACGGAGTTTATAGTGAGCTTTTATCAAAAGCTTTAGTTATAAAATTATAGGAGGATAATATGGCTGATTTAGAGGCAGAGAAAAAATATAGTGCATCTTCTATTAGAGTTCTAGAAGGTCTAGAACCAGTTAGAATTAGACCTGGTATGTATATAGGTTCTACTTCTTCTCGTGGACTACATCACCTTGTTTGGGAAATAGTTGACAACTCAATTGACGAAGCACTAGCAGGTTTTTGTACGCATATTGAGGTGGATGTATTACCAGGCGATATCATTTCTGTTACAGATAATGGTAGAGGTATGCCAGTTGATTTACACCCAAAGACAAAAAGACCTGCTGTAGAAACAATTTTTACAGTATTACATGCTGGTGGTAAATTTGATGGTTCAAGTTATAAAGTATCAGGTGGTTTACATGGTGTAGGTGCATCAGTTGTAAACGCCTTATCAGAATGGTTAACTGTAACTATTAGAAGAAATGGACACATTTATGAAGAAAAATTCGCTCGTGGTAAGGTATGTGAAGATCTTCATATTATTGGTGAATGTGATATTAATGATACAGGTTCAAAAGTAACATTTAAAGCTGATAGCGAAATATTTACAGAAACTACTGTTTATAATTTTGAAACATTACGTACACGTGTTCAAGAATTAGCATTCTTAAATAAAGATTTAAGAATTACTATTCGTGATTTAAGAGATGAAGCTAATAAAGTTGAATTCTCTTATTTATACAAGGGTGGTATCATCGAATATGCTAAATTTATTGATGAGAAAAAAGAAAATTTACCATTTAACCAAGACAAAGTAATTTATGTAGATAAAATAGATGAAAAGACTAATATTTCTGTTGAAGTAGCAGTTCATTATAATTCTTCATATTCTTCTGATGTTCGTACATTCACTAACAATATTCATACTATTGAAGGTGGAACTCACTTAGAAGGATTCCAATTAGCATTAAGAAGAGAAATTAATAAATATGCTCATGATCAAAAATTATTAAAAGATAATGAAGAAGATTTAAAAAATGATGACTTTAAAGAAGGTTTAACAGCCATTATTTCAATTAAGCATCCTAACCCTGAATTTGAAGGTCAAACAAAGACTAAATTAGGTAATTCAGAAGTTAGAAATATTACTTCAAAGATTTTTGGTGATGCACTTGAAAACTTCTTATTAGAAAACCCTGATGCAGCAAAAGAAATAGTTGAAAAATGTACAACTGCAGCTCACGCTAGACAAGCAGCTGAACGTGCTAGACAAGCTACAAGAAGAAAGAGTCCTCTTGATTCATTTGGTATTGTATCAAAACTTGCAGATTGTCGTTCAAAAGAAGCAGATAAATGCGAATTATATCTAGTAGAGGGAGACTCTGCCGGTGGTAGTGCTAAACAAGGAAGAAACTCTATGTATCAAGCAATTCTTCCACTTCGTGGTAAGGTATTAAACGTAGAAAAAGCTACTTATGAAAGAGCTGTTGCTAATAACGAAATTCAAACAATGCTAACATGTATTGGTACAGGTTTCCGTGCACATGATGAGAATGGAAATATAATCGATACATTTGATATTACTAAAGCTAGATATCATAAGATTGTAATTATGACAGACGCCGACGTTGACGGTGATCATATTTGCATTCTATTATTGACATATTTCTTCCGCTTTATGCCAGGTTTAATTGATGCAGGTTATATTTATATTGCAAAGCCACCTCTATACAAGATTCAATCTGGTAAGAGAGTTGAATATGCATATAGTGATGAAGAAAAAGATAAGTTTGTATCTGAAATGGGTGAAAGATCAGCTATTCAAAGATACAAAGGTTTAGGTGAAATGGACCCTGAACAATTGTGGGAGACTACAATGGATCCGGAGAGAAGAACATTAACTCGTGTAACTATGGATGATGCTGAAGAAGCAAATAAATATTTCAGCATGTTAATGGGTGACGAAGTTGAACCTCGTAAGGAATTTATTAAAGATAATGCACAATTTGCAACAATTGATGCATAAGGAGGAACGCTATGGAAGATAATAAAGATGAATTATTAAACAACGCGCCTGAAGTTGATGAAGAGGAAGATCTTCAAGTAGGTGAAGTATCTTCTAATGTTGAATACAACCATGGTAATATTGATAGCGTTCAATTAGCAGGAAAACTTAAACAATCATTCTTAAATTACGCGATGAGCGTAATTGTTGACCGTGCATTACCTGATGCACGTGATGGTTTAAAGCCTGTTCAACGTCGTATCTTATATGGTATGGACGGATTAAAAATCACTTACAATGTAGCACATAAAAAGAGTGCCCACATTGTCGGTGATGTAATGGGTAAATATCACCCACATGGTGACTCTTCTATTTATGAAGCACTTGTTCGTATGGCTCAAGATTTCTCATATAGATATCCTTTAGTTGATGGACATGGTAACTTTGGTTCTATCGATGGTGATGGTGCTGCTGCTTATCGTTATACAGAAGCTCGTATGAGTAGAATTTCAGCAGAAATGCTAAGAGATTTAAGAAAGAATACAGTTGATTTTGTTCCAAACTATGACGGTACTGAAGAAGAACCTTCTGTACTTCCATCACGTATTCCTAATTTACTTGCAAATGGTGCTACAGGTATTGCGGTAGGTTTAGCTACTAATATTCCACCACACAATTTAGGTGAATTAATCGATGGTTGCATTGCCATTATGGAAAATGAAGATTTAACTAGTGATGAGTTAATGCAATTTGTTAAAGGTCCTGACTTCCCTACAGGTGGTATTGTTATGGGTCTTGATGGATTAAGAGAGGCTTATAATAGTGGACATGGTACTATTGTAATAAGATCTAGATGTGAAATCGTAGAACCAAAGACTAAGAAAGGTCATACTGAAATTATTGTTTCAGAAATACCATATGGTTTACGTAAATCAGCATTACTAGAACGTATTGGTCAAGTTGCAAAGGAACACTTAGTTGAAGGTATCACTGATTTACGTGATGAATCTTCAATGAAGGGTATGAGAATCGTTATTGAATTAAGAAATGATGTAAATGCCCAAGTAGTTTTAAATAATTTATATAAATATACTCCTCTTCAATCAAGCTATGGTATTAATATGATAGCCTTAGTAGATGGAGCTCCTGAATCATTATCACTTCGTCGTGCACTTGATGTATATATTGATCATCAATTATCAGTTATCACAAGAAGAACTCAATTCGATTTAGATGAAGATTTAAAGAGAATGCATTTATTAGAAGGATTTATTATTGCATCTGATAATACAGATGAAGTAATTAAGATTATTAAGAATTCTAAGAATGGTGATGAAAAGGAAAAATTAAAAGAAAGATTCAATCTTGATGATATTCAAGCTCAAGCTATTCTTGATATGCAATTAAAGAGATTATCAGGATTAAATAGAGAAAAGACTGAAGAAGAATATCATGGTCTTGAAGTTGAGACAAAGCATCTAGAGGAAGTATTAGGTTCTAAAGAACTTAAGGAAGAAATTCTTAAGACTGAATTACTTGAAATTAAACAAAAGTATTCAGATAAGCGTAGAAGTGAACTTCAATTACATACTGCAATGTCTATAGAAAATGAAGACTTAATACCTGAAGAAGAAGTAATGATTACAGTTACTGAACAAGGTTATGCTAAACGTATGAATTTAGCTGAATATCATTCTCAAAATAGAGGTGGTATTGGAGTATCTTCAATAAAGACAAAAGATAAGGATCATGTAAAATTGTTCTTATATACAAGTTCACATAATTTCTTATTATTCTTCACTAATACAGGAAGAATTTATAAGATGAAAGCTTATAATATTCCTGAATCATCAAAGAATGGTAAAGGAATGCCACTTGTTAATCTTTTATCTCTTAAAGATGGTGAAACTATTGAAGCTATTTCTTCAATAAAGACTATTGAAGATAGTGATAAGTATTTATTCTTTATCACTAAGAAAGGTATCGTTAAGAGAACTGCTCTATCTTACTTCCAAAACATTATGAAGTCAGGTATTAAAGCTATTAATTTAAGAGATGATGATTCTTTATTAACAGTACTTGTTACAAATGGTAATAATTATATTACTTTAGGTGCTTCAAACGGTAAATCAATTACATTTGAAGAAACTGAAGTTAGAGATATGGGACGTTCTGCATCAGGTGTACGTGGTATGCGTATAGCTGATGATGAAGAAATTGTAGGTGCATCTGTAATTCAAAATAAGGAAGACTTAATTTTAGCTCTTTCTCAAAATGGTTATGGTAAATTAACACCTGCAACAGATTATCGTCTACAAAGCCGTGGTGGTAAGGGTGTAATTACATTGAAGACTACTGAAAAGAATGGTAATTTGGTAGACTTAGAAGCTGTAATTCCTACACTTGATTTAATCCTTACTACAAACAAAGGAATCACAATCAGAGTACATATTTCTTCTATTTCTCAATCTGGTAGAAATAGCCAAGGTGTTAGAATTGTAAAATTACGTGAAGGTCAATATATCACTAATGTTGCGATTGTACCACATGAAGATGAAGAAAATAATGAAGAGAATGTAGAAGAAATTACTGAAGAATAATATAAATCCCCTTTCGTAGGGGATTTTATATTATTTCAAAATGTGTTATAATTAGGAAGTTAAGAAAAGAAAAAAGGAGAAATTTTATGATATTAACTCAAGCATATGATAAATTCATTCATGTGGCTTCAAACGATCCTATTGTTCAATTAATATCAAATGCTACAGGAAATTCCTTTTCAAGTCTAACTTGGTACGCCATAATTATTAGAATATTATGTGCAGTATGCTTAGGTTCTATTATTGGAGCTGAACGTGCTACAAAGAGCCATGCCGCTGGTTTACGTACATATATTCTAGTTTCACTTGGTGCTTGTGTTGCAATGCTTGTTAATGAATTCTTAATGGGCAATGCAGATGAAGCAAGAATTGGTGCAGGTGTAATTACAGGTATAGGTTTCATTGGTGCTGGTTCAATTATTACCACATCAAGAAATCAAGTAAGAGGTTTAACAACAGCTGCAGCATTATGGGCTTGTGCTTGTACAGGATTAGCGTTTGGTTCAGGTTTTTACACATTAGGTTTAATAGCTACATTATTAATCATAGTTGTAGTAATGCTAATGCCAAAAATTGAAGCTAAGCTTCAAAAGAATGCTAGAATGTTTGAAATCCATGTTGAATTACATAGTAGACCAGATTTAAAGAAATTATTAGAGTTTATTAGATCCAACAACATAAGTATTAAATCTATTTCATATGATCCTGCATATGCAAATTCAGGACTATCAGTATACACTCTATCTCTATATTCTTGTGGTGAAAATTATATTAGAAGAGATGAAGTTGTAGAATTAGTTATGAAACAAGATTATGTTAATTTTGTTGAATTAGTTGAACAATAAAATCAGTACCTCAAATTGAGGTACTTTTTTTAAATATATTTTTAATATTAAAAAGTGTATAATTAAGAGTATAGAAGAAAGGAGAAAAATTCATGAAGAAAACAATCGCAGTAAAAGAAATGGCACAATTTCTATATTCATCAGGTGACTTAACTAATGAGTTTTTCTCTAACAAAAGCCAATTAGATGGTAAACATGCTCATCAATATCTTCAAAGGAAATATAATGAAGATAGTAAAAAAGAATATTATATCAAACATGAAGTTAAATTTAAGGATGATGAATTTATAATTCATGGGTTTATTGACGGTGTTTTAATTGAAGATAATAAAATTATTATTGAAGAAATTAAATCAACTCAAACAAATCTAAAGAATATAGATTTATCTTTCCATAAGGAATATTTAGCACAATTAATGCTATATGCATATATGTATTCAAATATAAATAATATGAATGAAATAAATATAAGACTTACATATATTCATATTCCAGAATATGAAATAAAAAAATTTGATATGCTAAAAACATATCAAGAATTAGAAATATTCTTTTATAATTCAATTGAAAAATATAGTAATTGGATACATTTATTAGATTCTTCTAGCGAAGAAGGACTAAATTCTTTAAGAAATATAAAATTTCCTTTTAAAGAAAAAAGAGATGGCCAATATGAATTAATGAAGGCTACATATTACACATTAAAGAATAATAATATATTGTATGCGATTGCCCCAACAGGAATAGGGAAAACAATGGCAACTCTTTTTCCTGCCCTTAAAACGCTTGAAAATAAGAAAGAAAAATTATTCTATCTAACAGCCAAAACAATGGGTAGAACTGTAGCTATTGATTCCATTAATTTATTATTAAATGAAGGATTAAAGATTAAATCAATAGTATTATCTTCAAAGGCTAAATCCTGTGCCATGCATGCGAAAATATGTAAGCCTGAAAAATGTCCGTTTGCAAAAGGATATTTTAATAAATTAAGAACTGCAATAGAAGATATATACAAAAATGAAACATTATTTGATTTTGAAAAAATAAATGAATATGCAATGAAGCATATGATTTGTCCTTTTGAATATTCATTAGATTTATCTGAATTTTGTGATTTAATAATATGTGATTATAATTATGTATTCGATCCTAAAGCGCATTTAATTAGATATTTTGAGGATACAAATTATAAATCAAAAATATTATGTGATGAAGCACATAATTTAGTTGATAGAAGTAAAGAAATGTATTCATCTATATTATGTTCAAAAGATGTTAAAACTTTAACTGATATTTTAGTAAAATATGATAAGATCTTATTTAAAAAGAAAGAAATATTTTTCCAGTTATTACATGAATATGATGAATTAATGAGTGAAGATTTATATTTTTATTCTCATTTTTTAGATGAAAAAATATTTAGCACATTAAATCAAATCATTAATATTTCATTTAATATTTTAACTGATAATGAGGAATTTAGTGATAGAGATGAGGCATTAGAAGCTTATTTTAATGTTAAAGATTTATTAGATACAGCTGAGTATTTTTCAGAAAATCATATGTTTATGATTAAAAAAGAAGAATCAAATTATTATATTGAAATAAGATGTATGGATGCTAGTGAATTTATATTAAGAACTATTAATAATAGTGTAGATGGAATTGTATTCTTTAGTGCTACTATGTATCCAATAGAATATTATATGGATTTGATTAGTCATGGAGAAGGTAAATTTTTAACACTTAAATCTCCATTTGACCCAAATAAATTAGACTTAATAATAAATGATAGTATATCAACAAAATATAAAGATAGAGAAGCTACAATTAAGGAAATAGTTGATAATATTAAAACTTTAGTAAGTAGTAAAAAAGGTAATTATATAGTCTTTTTCCCAAGTTATAAATACATTGAATTAGTAATGAATCATTTAAATGATTTAGATACCAATATAATTATTCAACTTCCATCAATGGATGAGCGTCAAAAAGATGAGATATTAAAAGAATTTACAAATACAAATAAACCTCATTTAGGTTTGTTTGTAATGGGTGGTTCATTTAGTGAAGGAATTGATTACCAAGGCGATTTATTAAATGGTGTAATAATTGTAGGTGTAGGTTTACCTCAGGTTAATATTGAAAATAATTTATTAAAAGAATTTTTCGAAGAAAAATATAATATGGGATTTGATTATGCATACACATATCCTGGATTTAATAAAGTAGTTCAAGCTGCAGGTAGAGTTATAAGAACTAAAGATGATTATGGTGCTGTTATATTAATTGATAAGCGTTATAAATTTAAAAAATATCAAGCTTTAATGCCACAAAATTGGTCTAATAAGAAGGATATTGTTACAAATAGTGAATTAAAAGAAGAATTATTTGATTTTTGGCAAAGGGAGGAAAGAAATGAGTCTTAATGAAGAAATATATGAAGCTTATTTAAACTCAAATGAATTAGATAGGGAAAAATTAATATCTAAATTATTAAATACTAGTGAAACTAAATCAATAATTAATGCTCAATTAAAAAAATATAGAACATTTAAAGATATTGAAGATGATTTAATTCAAGCTGCAAATGTAGGAGTATTTGAAGGTATTGTTAATTATGATAAATCATTAAATATCCCATTTAATGCCTACATTAGTCAGTGTGTTAATTTTTCTATCTTAAACACAATCAATAGTTTAAATAAATCACTTAAATCAGGACGTGGGACTTCAATTAAAATACAAATATTAAAAAGATTAATGAGTGAATATCCTAATGATGAAGCTAAGGTAAGAGCGCTTTTTAAGGAAAAGACAGGTATAGAAAAAGATTCTACAATCGATGATTATTTTAGATATGTTAGTCAAGATGAATCTATGATTAGACTTGATTCAAATATAAAGGATGATACAACACTTGAAAGGATAGATGTTTGTACAAGTACTGAATTAGATCCGGAAGAGATATTAATGCGTGATTCTTTATCAGAAACTTTAATGGATTATTTTGATAGATTTTTAACAGAGAATGAAAAGAAATTTGTAATGAATTATATTGGATTTGATACAAAAAGATTAACTATATCTGAAATTGCACAAAAATATAATGTTTCAAAACAATATGTATCTAAATCTATTAAAAATTCGTTAGAAAAAATAAAAAAGAACAATCAATTATTAAAAGATTTGGTTCAATTAAATAGTTCAAGGGGAAAGTAATATGAATACAATGTCAGATTTAATGAAATTTTGGGATACTAATTTCAAATCTTTAAAATTAGACGATAATCAAAAATTAGAAGAATTATGTCCTAGTAATAAATTTATAGATTTGTTCAAACAATATAAAAATATGCACGTATTAGATTATGGTGCAGGAATTGGATGGGCAAGTTATATATTAGCACTAAATAATAAAGTATTAAGTGTTGATACATCTGATGGAGCGATAAAAATAATTAATCATTATAAAGAACTACATAATCTTAATATAGATGCTAAAGAAATTGATACAAACTGGATTTATGATAATAAAATGAAATTTGATTTAATAAATTCAGCTAATGTATTAGATGTATTACCTTTAGATACATCAAGAGAAATAATTAAAGCTTTTTATAATATGTTAAATAAAGATGGTATAGCAATAATATCATTTAATTATTATATTGATTTAGAAGAGGCTAAAAAAGCTTATTTAGTTAAAGGAAAAGAAATATATATAGATGGTATTTTAAGATTATCTTCACTTAAAGATAATGAATGGATTAATGAATTTAAAAACTATTTTGATGTAGAAAAATTAATATATTTTTCTTGGCCTGGAGAAGAAAAAGAAAGTAGAAGATTATTTATACTAAAGAAAAAATAATGGTGATATTTTACTATCACCAAATTTTTTATTTATTGATTTGAGCTAATACGTCTTTTAATTGATATTTATCGCTATGATCTTTAAATTTAATTTCTAAATCATCACCATTATAACGTGGAATAATATGGACATGCATATGCATTACAGTTTGACCAGCTGCCTCATAAGAATTATTTAAAATATTAATACCATCAGCATTTAAATTAGTCTTAATTTTGTTTGCTAATTTTTTAGCTACGCAAAATACATGTTCACAAGTCTTATCATCAGCATCTAAGAATGTATCAAAATGTTTCTTAGGTAATACTAATGTATGACCTTTTTCTGCTTGAGATAAATCTAAAATTGCAAGAACTTCATCATCTTCATATACTTTTGTTGAAGGTATTTCACCATTAATTATTTTACAAAATACGCACATAATAATATCCTCTCTTTTCTTTTATTATATACCAAAAATAAAGTTTAAAAATAGTGATATTTTATATCTTAAATTAATTTTTAATTAAATATGATATAATTATTTTGTAAATAAAATATATTTATTTCACATGACCTTTAAAGAAAGGCAGGTAAGTCGAACTGGTCTATTCGATATTTATATGTACGAAAAATTAGAAAGAACAGAAGTATTTAGAGATCCTATATATGGATATGTGAAAGTTGATTATAAAGTAATTCATGACTTGATTGATACAAAAGAATTTCAAAGATTAAGAAGAATTCATCAATTATCAGGAGTACTTGAGGTTTTCCCTACTGCTGAACATTCTCGTTTTACTCATTCTCTTGGTGCATATGAATGTGCACGTGAAGTGTTAGAAGAAGCAGAGGGAGCTAGTGAATTAGATGAGTATAGTCAAATCTTATTTTTGACTACAGCTTTGTTGCATGATATAGGTCATGGACCATATAGCCATGCGTTTGAAAGCGTAACAAGTGTAAGCCATGAAGAATTAGGAAGTATGATTATTGAAAGTCCTTTAACTGATATTAATCATGTATTAATCAAATATAATGTAGTACCTACAGATATTACTAATATATTGCGTCATTTAGGAAAATTTCCTTTAATTGAATCACTTATTTCGAGTCAAGTAGATGTAGATAGACTTGATTATTTAGTTCGTGATGCATATTTTACAGGTGCAACTTATGGTGCAATTGATAGAATTAGAATATTAAGGTCTATGATTATTAAAAATAATAGAGTATACTTTAGAGCTAGTGGAGTTAATTCACTAGAAAATTATATAATGGCAAGATATCATATGTATTGGCAGGTTTATTATCATAAAGCTGCAAAAGGATATGATTTATTGTTAGAAACATTATATAGAAGAATATTTGATTTGTATAAACAAGGAAAATCAATTGATTGTGATGCAACTGATTTAATTAATGTATTAAAAGATAACACAAATATCATGAGCTATATTATGTTAGATGATGGATATATATCAGGTCTTGTTAAACAATTAATTAATTCAAAGGACAAAATATTAGCTGATATTTGTCAATCAATTGAATCTAGAAAACTATATAAATCAGTTATAGTTGAAGATGATTTAGAACTTGCACAAAAAATAAAAGAGGAATATAAAAAATATCCTAAGTATTATTTTTATAAAATTGTAGTTTCTCAGGTTGCATATCTAGATGGTGGTTCTAATCCAGATTTAAATGATATTATGATTATGAGAAAAGGTGGAGAACCAGAGAACTTAGTTGCATATTCTAAAATTATCGAAGGGCTAATTAAAAGTGGTAAGAGGAAATCTATAAGATATTATTATAAGGAGCCTTTAAATGTATAATAGCGTAATCGTTGTTGAAGGAACTCATGACGAAGAAAGAATTAAAAAAGTATATCCTGATGCCTTTTGTATTATCACTAATGGTAGTGAAATATCAAAAGAAACATTAGATATGATTAAAGAATATTCAAAAAAATATAAGATTATTATTTTCACAGATCCAGACTCTCCAGGTGAGAGAATTAGACATAAAATTCTTGAAGTATTACCTACTGCAAGTGAAGCATTCTTACCAAAGAAAATATGTATTTCTAAAAATCATAAGAAGGTTGGAATTGAACATGCTCCACTTGAAGATATTAAAGAAGCATTAAATAATTATCTTGATAAAGATAATATTAAAGCTAATAATCTTACAAATATTGATATGATAGATTTAGGTCTTAATGGTGGTATTAATTCTAGTAAATATAGAGAATATATTTCACTAAAATTAAATATTGGACATCCTAACGCAAAAACTTTTTTAAAGCGTATTAACGCGCTAAATATTAAAAAAGAAGAATTAATTAAATTAATTGGAGAAGCTAATGAAGAGTAAAAGCGGTACAATAGAAGCTATTCAAAATCTAATTAAAGAAAATGATTTTTTTATAAAAAAGAAATTTGGTCAAAATTTTATAACAGATACTAATGTATTAAATTCTATTGTAAATGTTGCGGATATTAAAGACTGTGATGTAATAGAAATAGGACCAGGTCTTGGTAGTTTAACTTGTCATTTACTTGATTATGCACATAAAGTTGTAGCATATGAAGTAGATTCTGATTTAATACCTATATTAACTGATTTATTTAAAGATTATGATAATTTTGAATTGGTTCATAATGATATATTAGAAGTAGATATAGATAAAGAAATAAGTGAAAGATTTGATGGTAAACATAAAATATGCTTAGTTGCAAATCTTCCTTATTACATTACAACAGCAATCATTTTAAAATTATTATCTGAAACAGATAAAATTAAATCATACACTATGATGATGCAAGATGAAGTTGCAGATAGAATATGTTCAAAGCCTGATGTAAAAGATTACAATAGTTTATCCATTGCAATCCAATATAGAGCCCGTGCTAAAAAGGTATTAAAAATATCAAGAAATATTTTTATTCCAAAACCTAATGTAGATTCTGCAGTCATTAGACTTGATTTATATGATGAATCACCATATAAGACAAAATATGAAGAAGAGTTCTTTAAATTAATTAGAGACGCATTCAATATGAGAAGAAAGACTCTTGTGAATAATTTAAAGAACACAGGTTATGATAAGGATAAAGTATTAGAATTTATTCATAAATATAATTTTAATGAAGCTGTAAGAAGTGAACAATTAAGCGTTTCAGATTTTAAGAATCTTATTGAGTTTTTAATGGAGAATTAATATGATTACTGAAAAAGCATATGCAAAAGTTAATTTAGCACTTGCGGTAAGTGATACATTAAGCGATGGATACCATGATTTAAAGAATATCATGGTACCTATCGATTTATATGACATATTAACTTTTGAGGAAATTGAAGATGGTATTATTCTTTTAGATAATACTAATTTAAAAGCGATAGATAATATTGTATATAAAGCTGCAAAATTATTTTTATCAAATTATAAAATTAAAAAAGGTGTATTAATAACTCTTGATAAACATATACCTCAAGAAGCAGGTCTTGCAGGTGGTAGTGCAGATGCAGCTGCTACATTTAGAGGATTAAATAAATTATTTAATTTAGATATACCACTATTTGAATTGGCTGAATTATCTACAAATCTAGGTAGTGATATAGCATATTGTGTATATGATAAAGCTGCACTATGTACAGGACGAGGTACAAATATTGAATTATTAAAAACTAAATATCCTAAGTGGAATATATTACTTATTAAACCACCATTTGGTTGTTCAACTAAAAAGATATATGAATTATATAAGAATGATAAAACAGAAAAAGATGAAAAAATTAATAATGTAATAAAAGCTCTAGAAGTTGGAGATTTAGATTTATTAAAAGAAAATATGTTTAATGATTTAGAAACACCAGCCTTTAAATTAAGACCAGAACTTGCATATTTATCAAATCAATATAATAAAGAAATTAAATGCATGATGTCTGGAAGTGGTTCTACACTATTTATGATATCTGATAAAGAAGATGTACTTGTTAAGATTAAAGAGAAAAGTAATGAATTTTTACAAATATATTTAACAAAGTTATTATAGTAAAATGCTTTCATAGGTTTTCTATCTTTTCAAACTTTGGAATTATTGTATAATAATATTGGTTAAAAATTTAATACATAGGAGTAGAAAAATGTCTAACACAGAAAACAAAACAAAATTATTTGCACTAAGTGCTAATGTAGAATTAGCTAAGGAAATCTCTGAATATAGTGGTATTCCTCTAGCTAAGTGTGAGGTATTACATTTTGCTGATGGGGAAATTAATGTTAACATTGAGGAAACAGTTAGAGGTTGTGATGTATTTGTAGTTCAACCTACAAGTGCACCTGCTAACGATCACTTAATGGAATTATTAATCATGTGCGATGCATTAAGAAGAGCATCTGCTAAAACTATTAATTTAGTTATTCCATATTATGGTTATTCAAGACAAGATAGAAAGTCAAAATCAAGACAACCTATCTCAGCTAGATTAGTAGCAGATTTAATAGAAAAAGCTGGAGCAGATAGAGTTATTGTAATGGATATTCATGCTGCTCAAATTCAAGGATTCTTCAGCATTCCAATGGATAATTTAATGGGATTATCTACACTTGCTAATTATATTTTAGATAAGAAGCTTGAGAATATTTGCGTTGTATCACCAGACCATGGTGGTGTAACTCGTGCTCGTGAATTAGCTAAGGTTTTAGAAGCTCCAATCGCAATTATCGATAAGAGAAGACCTGAACCTAATAAGGCAGAAGTTATGAATATTATTGGTGATGTAAATGGTAAGAATTGTGTCATGATTGACGATATGATTGATACAGCAGGTACTATTTGTGCTGCAGCCAATGCACTTAAGAAGAATGGTGCATTAGATGTATATGCATGCGCAACTCATGGTGTATTATCAGGTCCTGCCATTGAAAGAATCAATGAATCAACTTTAAAGGAAGTTGTTATAACTAATACAATTGCACAAGGTCCTGAAAAAGCTAGTCCAAAGATTAAAGTATTATCAGTAGGTAAACTTCTAGGTCATGCTATCAGAAGAATAGTTGCTGATGAACCATTATCAGGACTATTTATGTATACATACGATAAGGCAAAGAGAGAATTATTATAATGAAACTTATTGTTGGACTTGGTAACATCGGCAACGAATATCAAGGCACTAGACATAATGTTGGTTTTTCTACAATTGATATGTTAGCTGATAAGCTAAATATGCAATTTAAACTTGAAACAAAATTTAAAGGATTAATTGCCCAAACTAATATTGACGGCGAAAAGGTTATTTTATTAAAGCCTACTACATTTATGAATTTATCAGGAGAAGCTGTAATTAGCGTTCTTAATTTCTATAAGATAGACATCAAAGATATGATAGTTATATGTGATGATTTAGATATGGAATGTGGTAAATTAAGATTTAGAACTAAAGGTAGCGCAGGTGGACATAACGGATTAAAGAATATCATTCTTCATACTGGTACTGAAGTATTTAACAGAATAAAGATTGGTATTTCTCGTGATAAATTAATTCCTGTAGTTGATTGGGTATTAGGTCATTTTAGCAAAGATGATCAAATTAAGATGGATCAAGCATTTGAACGTGCTAGCGAATCTTTAAAAGATTATTTAACTCTTCATAAAGATATTCAGCATTTAGCGCTTGATTTAACAAAATAATATTAATAAAGTGAAAGGTTAATTAAGACTTTTCACTTTTTTCCTTATAATTAATCCCACCTTTTCACTTTAATTTCACAATGAAACTATAATTAAATGTCTGAATATATTATTTTAAACATTTTATTTTGTTATCATTTAACTGTCTTATAAGACACGAAGTTTCTATCATAATTCTCCCAAAGATAGATAATTTCATAAACAAACTAACTCTCCCAATTTAGTTGATGGAAAGAGACTTCGGTCTCTTTCTTTTCGCTTATAAGCCAATTTTCATTAATTGTAAAAAAAATTGGCTTAATATATAATAAAAATAAAGAAAAGAGTAAGAAAGCGAGGATTCAATATGTTTAAGATAGGTTATGTTGAAGATAATGAAGATTTTGCAAGTCTTGTGAAAGAGTATTTAGAACAAGAAGGATATGAAATAGATCATTATAGTACAGGTGAGGATGCGATAAAGCATGCTCAAGATAATTATGCCTTATGGATATTAGATATAATGCTTCCAGGTAATATTTCAGGATATGATATTATTAAAAAGATAAGAGATAAATCTGCAACTATGCCAGTTATTTTTGTAAGCTCTCGTGATGAAGACTTAGACAGAGTTATGGGACTTGAACTTGGTGGAGATGATTATATAGGAAAATCAAGTATTAGAGAATTAGTTCTTAAAGTAAAGAAATTACTTAGTAGAGCTTATCCTAAAAATGAAAGTCAAAATAATGTTGTTGAATATAATGGCTATGTAATAGATTTAGATAAGAGAATGGCCTTAGAAAATGGTGTTCAAATTAATTTAACAGCCAAAGAATATGATCTTTTAACATTCCTACTTGAAAATAGAGGAAAAGCTTTCTCTCGTGATCAAATATTAGATAACGTTTGGGGTAGTGAATATTTTGGTTCAGATAGAGTTGTAGATGATCTTATGAGAAGATTAAGATCAAAAATGGAAAAAATGAATGTTGAAACCATTTATGGATACGGATATAGACTTCTATGAAAAAATTAAAAATTACAGGTCAGTTGATGATTTTGTATGTAATAATTGTAGTTGTATCATTTGTACTATTCTTATCACTAACATTCTCAAGAATGCATTCTGAATCTAGAGAATTAGTATATGATAAACTAGGTTATTATATAGTATCAACTCAAAATAAATGGAAAAATGGTGAAAAGATAACTATATCAACAGATGAAGGTTATTATTTTGTTTCAGGTATAATGGAACAAAAATATGATAGTGAAACCGGACAATTAGAATTTGATTTAGTTGAAATTACAGGCGCATCTACAAATATTGCAGATAATCTAAATATTCAATCTAATATGTTTGAATCATTATTTGATGCAGTACAAATATTACCAAATCAAATGGGCGGTGGAAAAGGACATGTAACAAGAAAACCAATTGATTTGAATGGTAGTCAAATGTATTCATATTATGAATCAACAGAATTAGTTAATGATAGATTTTATTTTATTTTAGCATTGTCTGATTATAAGAATGCTGAATCTGTAGGTACAAATCTAACACTTCAAATGACTTTAGTATTTGCGGTAGCACTTGCAGTTACATTATTAATCTTAATTGCTTGGTCAAGAAACCATATTAGAAGAATTCAAAGATTAGAAAGACATATTACTAACTTACCTAAGACAAATTATACGGAAGAATATAATGATGAAGGTAATGATGAACTTGCGGAATTATCTCGTTCAATTGAAAATATGCGTCTACAAATTTTAAGAAATGAATTTACTAAACAGGAAATGTTACAAAACATTTCTCATGATATTAAAACTCCAATAGGTATCATAAAAAGCTATGCAGAAGCTATGCAAGATAAGCATTTTATTGAAAATGGACCAGATATTATTATTAAACAATCAGATATTTTATATAATAAGACACAACAATTAATTACATATAATAAATTATCATATTTAACAAAAGATAAAGAATTTGAAGACGTTAATATGAAACGTCTAATTGAATCTGTTGTGAATAATTTGAAGATGACAAGACAAGAAATAAAATTCGAATTAGATTTAGATAGAGTTTATTTTAAAGGTTACTCTGATAATTATAGTACAGTTATAGAAAATATAATTGATAACGCATTACGTTATGCTAAAAGCCTTATTAGTATAAAATTAAGAGAAAATTTAATTGAAATATATAATGACGGTGAAGCAATTGATGAAAAATTTATTCAACAAGGCTTTAAACCTTATGAAAAAGGTAGTAAAGGTAAATTTGGATTAGGTATGTCAATTGCGGTAAAGACATTAGATTTTTTCAATTATAAATTAAGCGTAAGAAATGAAAATGTTGGTGTAAGATTTATAATTAGCCTAAAAGATTTATAATTAAAAATCTTGACATTAAATTTTAAATAAATTAAGATATATATAAATCAATGAGAAGACCAAATCTAGATTTTAGTTAAGAGAATTGATGGGTGGTGCGAATCAATCAATAGTCTAGAGGAGAACAGCTTTGAGAGATGGAAGAAATTAAGTAGAACCATCCGTATATCCGCGTTAAGGATTTAAGGGCAGTATTTATATACTGAACTAAGGTGGCACCGCGTTTTAGACGTCCTTAGATTAGGGCGTCTTTTTTTATTTATCAGGAGGATAATATGAAAAGAACAAAATTAAGAGAATTATTTAAAAATTTTAAATCTTTAGCTTCACAAGAAATTTGTATTTGTGCATGGGTAAAGACAAATCGTGCTCAATCACAATTTGGATTCTTAACTGTATCAGATGGTACAGAATTTAATCCACTTCAAATTGTTTACCCACAAGAACTTGAAAACTTCGGTGAAGTATCAAAGATAAGAGTAGGATCATCAGTAATGGTTATTGGTACTGTTGTGCTTACACCAGAAATGAAGCAACCATTTGAATTACATGCAACTAAAGTTGAATTATTAGGAGATTCTCCTGAAAATTATCCAATTCAACCAAAGAGACATACTAGAGAATTTTTACGTGAAGTAGCACATCTTCGTCCAAGAACTAATTTATTCCAAGCAGTATTTAGAATTCGTTCTGTTGCAGCTATGGCAGTTCATAGCTATTTTCAAACAAATGGATATGTATATGTAAACACTCCATTAATTACATCAGCTGACTGTGAAGGTAGCGACCAAATGTTTAAGATTACAGCACTAGATGTACAAAACCCACCTCTAACTAAGGATGGTGCAATTGATTTCTCTGATGATTTATTTGGACATAAAGCATTTATTACAGGTTCAGGTCAATTACAAGGTGAAACATTTGCAATGGCATTTAGTGATATCTATACATTCGGACCTACATTTAGAACAGAGAATTCAAACACAAAGACACACGCAAATGAATTCTGGATGATTGAACCAGAAATGGCATTCTGTGATCTTGAAGGATGTATGGATGTAGAAGAGGAAATGTTAAAATATGTAATTAAATATGTATTAGATAACTGTCCAGAAGAAATTAATTTCTGTGATCAATTTGTTGAAAAAGGTTTAAAGGCTAGACTTGAAGCATTAACTTCTGCTAAATTCACAAGAATTAAGCATCATGATGTTGTTGAATTATTATTAAATTCAAATGAAAAGTTTGAATTTAAGCCAGGATACGATGAAGATTTAGCTCACGAACATGAAGTATGGTTAACTAAGCATTTCAATGGTCCTGTATTCGTTACAGACTGGCCAAAGGATATCAAAGCTTGGTATATGAAAGTTAATCCAGATAATAAGACTTGTGCTGCTGTAGATTTACTTGTACCTGGTTCAGGTGAACTTATGGGTGGTTCTCAACGTGAGGAAAACTTAGATGTTTTACTTAAGAGAATGGAACAAATGAATATTGATAAGGATAAGATTGATTGGTATTTAGATACTAGAAGATATGGTGGATGCGTACACTCAGGTTTTGGTATGGGATTTGAAAGACTTGTTATGTATTTAACAGGTGTTGATAATATACGTGATGTTATTCCATATCCACGTACTCCAAACAACTGCAATTACTAGTGCTAAAAAATGAGCTCTTTTTACAAAAAGGGCTTATTTTTTTTACTTTTTGACAAAGGTAAGCGTTTTAGACGTGTCATTTTTTAAATTTTTTCAAAAATTAATCCTTAAATTAAGAGTGAGAATTATTGTATTAAAATTTTGATTATGATAAAATAATACTTACAAGGGGAATATACATTTTTTATTATGGAGGAATGTTTATGAAAATTATACTTGAACATTTAACCAAAGTATTTGAAAACAAGAAGGCTGGACGTAGAGTTGTTGCCGTAAACGATTTAAACGTCGAGATCCCATCAGGAAAGCTTATTGGTTTACTAGGACCATCTGGTTGTGGTAAGTCAACTACACTTTTCATGTTATCAGGTCTAGAAGAGCCTACTTCAGGTAGAATCTACTTTGGCGAAGATGACGTTACAGACTTAGCGCCAGAAAAACGTGGTATTGGATTAGTTTTCCAAAACTATGCCTTATACCCACATATGACAGTAGAGCAAAACATCATGTTCCCTCTACTTAATATGCGTATTAAGAAAGATGCAGCAAAAGTACGTGCTGCAGAAGCTGCAAAATTAGTACAAATCGAAGACTTATTATTAAGAAAGCCTAGTGAGCTTTCAGGTGGTCAACAACAACGTGTTGCGATTGCTCGTGCACTTGTTAAGTTCCCATCAGTATTACTTCTAGATGAACCATTATCAAATCTAGATGCACGTCTTCGTTTACAAACACGTGAAGAAATTAAGCGTATTCAAAAGGAAACAGGAATTACAACTGTATTCGTTACACATGACCAAGAAGAAGCAATGTCAATTTGTGACTCAATGCTAGTTATGAAGCATGGTATTCTACAACAAGCTGGTGTACCACAAGATATTTATGATGATCCAGCTAACTTATTCGTTGCAAACTTCTTAGGTACTCCACCAGTAAATATTTTTGAAGGTGAGATTAAAGACCATAAGGTATATATTGGTGATGAATGTGTTCAAGAATGTCCATTTGAAGATCAATTAATCTATGTTGGTATTAGACCAGAAGGATTCATCGTTGATCCAAACGGTCCATTAACATTATTAAAGGATCATATTGATGTTATGGGTAGAGACAAGTCAATTGTTTCAGTACATCCAGCTAGCACAAAGCCATTTGTAAGATCAATCATTGACTCTGATATTCAATTACCTACAACAGAAACAATCAAGTTTAGCTTAAAGCCAAACAAGGTATTCTTATTCAATCGTGAGACTGAAGTAAGATTAAGAGTAGAAGAGGAAACTACACCAGAAGTTGAGGTGGCATAATGGAACAAACAGAAAATGTCATCTATGAAGACGATAAAACTGTCTTAAGAAAAAGATTTTGGAAGAAAGCTGCCGTAACAGGTAAAGGATGGTTATTCGTATTACCAGTTATCCTTTTAATGGCTGTCTTCACATTCTATCCAATCTTCAAATCAGTTGTATGGGCCTTCCAAGAAAATCTTGACATCATCGCTCAAGTAGGTGGTGAAAAAGGTTATACAGGTATTGGCTGGGGTAACTTCCAATATGTTGTTAACTATCACTTATTTAGATACAATCTTATAAATACATTATTGTTCGCGTTTATTTCAGTTCCAGTATCTACATTACTTGCGTTATTTATTTCAGTAGGATTAAATGCTATTAAGCCTTTAAGAGAAGTATTCCAAACATTATTCTTCTTACCTTACTTAACTAACTCAATTGCTGTAGGTGCAGTTTTCGCTGCAATGTTCTCAGTTATTAATATCTCAGGTGACGGTCAAAGTGCTTCATCTTGGGGTTTAATTAATACTTTATTTGGAAAGAAAATTGACTGGACAAATATTACAACAATCTTACCTGGTGATAGAAAAGGTTTCACATTCCTAGGTTGGACTCATTTAAGTGCTCGTAAAGGATTTAGTGCATGGTTATATGCATTAATCGATCCAAATATTTGGCCAGCACGTTGGGTTGTATTAATTTATGAAATTTGGGCTGGTCTACCATTCAAGATTCTTATCTTATTTGGTGCATTACAAAACGTTAATAAGCAATATTATGATGCTGCAAAGATTGATGGTGCTTCAAAGCATACAACTCTTTGGAAAATTACTGTACCTCTAATTTCACCTATGTTATCTTACTTAATCGTTACTGGTTTCATCGGTGGATTTAAGGCATATACAGCGTTAGTAGGTTTATTCGGTGCTGAACAAATTCAAGGTTCATTCATCAATACAATGGTTGGTTACATTTACGCAAACGTAAAGGGTTCAAGCCAAAATATTGGTGCTGCAAGTGCTGCATCTTTAATCCTATTCGCAATTATCTTATTATTTACTCTAATTAACTTACGTTTAAGTAAGAAGAGAGTACATTACTAGGAGGTATGAAGATGGAACAAACTATCGAAAATAATCAAGTTTCACAAGAGCCTTCTAACGAAATACGTGCTAAGGTTGATACTTCAAGAAAAAGAACAGTTGAAGAACAGGAAAAGCACGATAGAATTGTTAAAATTATTACTAGAACTATTATCTATATTCTTTTAACAATTGGTGCATTAACATGTGTATTCCCATTCTATTGGATGATTATTTCTTCATTAAAGACAATTGAAGAATATGAATCATTCGTTCCAACTTATTTCCCACATCAAATTACTTGGGATGCTTATAAATTAGCAGTTGGATATAGTGAAGGTCTTTTCTGGACTACGTTAGTTAACTCTTTAGTTGTTGGTTTTGTATCAACAGGAGCTTCAGTAATATTTACTATTCTTGCTGCTTATGCATTCGCAAAGATTGATTTTAAAGGTAAAAACTTATTATTCTCAATCTTATTAGCAACAATGATGATTCCTGGTGAATTATTTACAATTACTAACTATATTACAACAACAGCAAAATTCGGATGGTCAGATACATATACAATTATGATCTTACCTTTCTTATGCTCAATTTATTATATTTACTTATTAAGAAATTCATTTATGTCAATCCCAGATAGCTTATATAAAGCTGCTAAGGTTGACGGATGTTCTGATATTAGATTCCTTGTAAAGATTATGATTCCTCTTGCAGGACCAACAATCATTTCAATTACAATTTTAAAGTTAATTGGTACATGGAACTCATATATTTGGCCACAATTAGTTAATAGTGAAACATGGGGATTAGTATCTAACTGGATGTCTAGATGTGGTCTTCCAGGTAGCGTTAAGGATCCTGTGACTGGATTAGCTCGTACAATTTATACTGACTACCCAGTACGTATGGCTGCTTCAATGATTATCTCTATTCCACTATTTGTTGTATTCGTTTTATTTAGAAAATACATTATGCGTGGTGTTTCAAAGAGCGGTATTAAGGGTTAGTTTTAATGATTGTTTATTCATATCATTGGGATATGGAAAATTTCATTTAGGATAGTATATAAAAGTACAAAGGAGACAAAAAAATGAATTTTAAGAAAATTATTGGAGCTGCAGCTCTTTCTGTAGCAGCAGTTGGTTTGGCAGCCTGCGGTGGTAATCAAACTACTTCAACAGTACAACCTGAATCAACTCCATCAAAGAGTACTAGTACACCTAGCACATCTAAATCTACTAGCTATACTAGTGTTCCAAGAGGAACAACTCAAAGTGGAAAAATTAAGTTCTATGCATCTTCAGGAGACAACTTAAAACCTGTTCTTCAAAATGCAATTGCTAAATTCCAAGCAGCATGCCCAGGTTGGACAGTTGATTTACAAACTCCAGGTGGATATGATGCAATTAACGAAAAGATTAATGCTGATTTAATGGCAGAGCAACAACCAAACTTAGCATTCTGCTATGGTGACCACGTAGCAGGTTATTTAAAATCTGGTAAGGTTTTAGATTTTGATCCATATATTAATGATGGTGAATATGGATTAAGTGCTGATGATATTCAACAAATGAAGGCAGCTGGTTATTATGATGAAGGTACTGTATTCGCTCAAGAAGGACGTTTCACAATGCCTTTAAACAAGTCAACTGACATCGTTTATATCAATAAGACAGTTTGTGATCCAGTATTTAAGAAATTAGGAATTGATCCTGATAATCATGTAAACTGGACTTGGGATAAGTTATGGGAAGCTGGTGCAGAATTAAAGAGAATGTATCCAAGCTCAACTCCAATCGGTTATGACTCAGAAGCAAACTGGGCTATTACATATCTAGAGCAAGTTTCTAAACAATCTGGTAAGAAGCTTTATACAGACAAAGACAAAGCTGGTGCTGACAAGATTCAATTCAATAATGACGAAACAATTAATATGTTCAAGATGGCATATGACCAACGTCAAAAAGGTGTTTTAACAACTAAGGGTGTTTCTGGTTCATATACATCTGGTTTATTCGTAAAATATGACCAATCTAAAGAATCTGATTCTAAGTATGCATCATCATATGATGGTTCATTCATTTCAATCGGTTCATCAGGTGGTGCTTCTCACCAAAAGCCAGCAAATTCAAGTGCATTCACAGTTTCTGTAGCTGAATCTCCATCAATTGATGGTACAGACAAAACATTAAAGATGATTTCACAAGGACCATCTCTTGTTATGTTTGACAGCGGTGACGATGCAGTTAATCTTCATACTTGGATGTTTACAACTATTTTATTATCAAAAGAAATTCAAGCAGCATACGCTTTAGCTTCAGAAGGTTATTCTCCAGTTCGTGCTGATGCAACAGCATTAGTATTATCTAATGAAAACTGCTCAGAAATCAATAAGACAGTTCTTGCCTTAATTGAAAAGATTACTGCTAATAACGGTGCTAGAAATATTTTCTACACTTCTGATTGTTTCGATGGTTCAGCAATTTCTCGTGTTCAATTAGGTAATGCGTTAATCGCTGTATTAAAAGATACTTCAGGTAAGGATCCAGAAGACTTAATTGATTCTGCTTTACAAACAGCTGAAGATGAAGCTAGAACATACGCAAAATAATAAAATTCATTCAAAAAACTAAGGGATAATGATGAAAAGAATTACAAAAAAATTATCTAGAGTTTTCGCAGGAGCAGGGCTTATTTTAGGCCTTGTTTCTTGCACTACTAATAACACTAGTGTTACAGATAAACCAGCAACTGAAAGTACTGCTGAAGGAACTTCAGGTACAATTGCAGAAAGTAGTTCAAAAGCACCTGCAATTTCAAGCACTTCGGTATATGAACATATTGATTATGTATCATCATTAAAACTTGAAAGATCTTATCAAGGAAAAAAATTCTTTGAGGATGGAATTGAGGAAGCTACTGTTCAAACAATTACGGATGGTGATACATCAACATTCAAATTGAAGAATAGTGGAAGAACTATTACAGTTAGATATTTAGGAATTGATACTCCTGAATCTACAGCTGGTTACGATAAATGGGGAAAGGCTGCATCTGTTTGGAATAAGAGCATTCTTTCAAATGTTACAAATATTGTTATCGAATCTAACGATAGAAACGCAAATGTCGATACTAACGGTACACGTTATTTAGCATTTGTATGGTACAAAACAAGCCCTGATGGTGAATGGAGAAATCTAAATCTTGAAACACTTCAAGAAGGATACACTGCATACACAGGAACAGCCTCTACCATAAGAGGTAATTATCACGAAGTTTTCACTAATGCTAATTTACAAGCAATTAGAGAAAAGAAACATTTATATGGTAATGAAGAAGATATTTATTATCCATCTGAAGTATTACCTGTTTCCTTAAAAGAATTAAATTCTAATTACAGTAAATATTATGATGAAAAAACAGAAATTCCAACACATGTAGGATTTGAAGCTTATATGGTTGATAGAAGAGTAAGCAATAATTTCATTACTGCAACTGTTGCCCAAAATATTAACGGTGAGATTTCTACATTTGAAATTACAGTTGGTTATAGTGGTAATACTGTTTCTTCAATGTTCTCTGAAGATGATTATCTAAATGGAACATTATATTATATTTCAGGATTTACTAATAAAGGTTACAGTCTACATGGTTTAGAAGCATCTAGCATCTTAAAGAAAGATGAAACTACATGCTACAGAGTTACTAAAAATTATGTTAAAAATGTAACTAATTTAGCTATACAAAGTGCTGAACAAGTTGGTGCAGACGTTAAATTAACTTGCGATAATTCTTATACAATTACTGTAAAGAATTCAAATGTAAGTAATTATTCTATCGGTCAAAAAATTTCTGCAACAATATATCTTAATGAAGATAAAACAACATATTTTACATATGTTCAACAAATAAAGTAATACAAAAAACAATAGAGGAGAAATACATTAAATGAAAAAATTTAAAAAGGTTTTATCAATGGCTGCAATTAGCATGCTATTGGTTGGAGGTTTAACTGCTTGTGATAAGAACAAGCCTACTACAACAAGTGAAACTCCAACAAGTGAAACACCTGTACCATCTACATCTGTTTCAACAAGTGCAACAGATGATTTAGAAGCTTTATTAAAAGCTGCTGCTAATTTAATTAGCGTTAAATATAATCATAATAAGATTACTGATGACTTTGATGTTGTTGCATCAGTTAAATACAAAGGTGTTGTATACCCAGTTGTATGGCATTCAAATGATGAAAAATTATTAACATTTGAATCTAAGCCAGCTGAGGGCGGTTTAGAAGCAGAGTGCAAAGCAGTTTTACATCGTCCTGCTCCTGATGCTGAAAAGGAATACACTACTGTATCATTCTACGCAACAATTGAAAAAGATGGTAAGTCTGCTACATCAGAAGAATTTGATGTTCGTATTAAGAGACAACAATCTCAAAAGCAAATCTTCGATGAATACTATGAAGCTGATGATGGTGTTTCTGCATCATTTGAAGGATACATCATTGCTAAAGTTGGTTATGTAGAAAACTATAAAGAAGGTAATGTTATCGTTTATAACCCAGAAGCTGGTGGTTCATATTTCGTTTATAACGCATATATTGATAAGGCTGTTTATGATGCACTTGAAGGTGGAGAATTCTGTAAGGTAGCTAACGCTGTTAAGTCAACTTATAATGGTTTAGTTGAAACTAAGTATGGTGCAACTATTACAGTTGATACAACTCATGAAAAATTAGACTTAAGCCAAATTGCAATAAAGGATATTTCAACTGATATTATTAGCGGTAATGCTAGTGGTGTAGAATTCTTAAAGAAGCAATCAAGCTTTGTTAAGGCTACTAACTTTGAAGTTAAAGCTATCAATACATTCTCAGCTACAGCTGGTAAGTATGGTACTACAATGCAAACATTAGTTACATTAGAGCGTTGTGGTGAACAATTAAATGTTGTATTATACGAAGGTATTACTCCATTCGCTGATAAGGCAACAAAAACTTTATACAATAGTTTAAAGGATAAGATTAAAGTAGGTAACTATGTAGATGTTACTGGTTTATTAACTTATAATGCAGGAAATGCAATTGCAATTGATTCAGCTGATGATGTTGTTGTATCAGCAAAGGGTGCAACAGCTTATGACAAGGCATATGATGACTTAACTGAACAAGTTGGTAAGTTTGTTCCATTCTATAATAAAGAAACAACTGTTACTTTACCTGCTACAGGAACAAATGGTTCTGCTTTAACATATGAGATTAAAGAAGGTACAAATGTTACAATTAATAATGGTGTATTAACAATTGCTGCTGGTGAAAAAGAAGGTAAGGCTAAATTAGTTATTACTTCTAAATCAGGAGATGCACAATATTCTGAAGAAGTAACAATTACTTCACAAGCTATTTCTGATGAAGAAGTTGCAAAGAAAGTTGCTGATTCATTAACTCTTGATTATACAAAGGATCCTGCTGCAATAGTATTACCTACAAAAGAAAAGACTTATGGTACTACATTTGCTTGGGAACTTGTAAATGGTGATGGTGTTGCAGAAATCGTTGATGGTAAGTTACTTGTATTACCAACTACTGCTGCTAAGGAAGTAACAGTTAAAGTTACTGTAACAAAGAATGATAAGACATCTACTAAGGAAATTAAGGTTGCTGTTCCTACTTATTCTTTAACTTCTTATACTTCAGATTCTAAGTCTGATTATTCTAAGTTCGAAAACACTAAGTTCTACTATGTAGAAGGTTATATCACTAAAGCTTTAGATAGCTATGGCAATACATATATTTCTTCAACATTAGGTGGAGATGCTAAGATTCAAATCTGGGGTATGTATGATGTAGCTGGAACTAAATATGACAAGTTCGGATTTGAATTACCAGTAGGTACTAAGGTAGTTCTATATGGTGAATATGTTGGTACTGATAAGTATAATGAAATCAAGAATGCTGTTCTTGTTTCATATGAAATTAATGAAGATCTAGCAGCTCAAAATTTACTAGATGCTGCTAAAAAATCATTTGCTGCTTCATATGATTCAAATAAGGAAATTACATTAGCTAAAGGTGTAACTGCAGTTGTAACTGCAGGTACATCTGCTACTGTAGCTGACGGTAAGGTTACAATTACTCCAACTGAAACAGAAGAAACTGTAACTTTAACATTATCTGCTACATATGGTCAAACTACTAAGACTGCTGAAGTAACATTCAAGACTAAGAAGGCTGCTCCAGCTCCAGTTGGTGAGGCAACAAAAGCTGAACTTAAGTATACAGAGTCTGCAAATTATAATTGTAAAAATGATGGTGATATTACTACTAAATTAACTACAGATACAAATATTACTATTAATAGCCAAAAGAATAATTATAAAGATGGACCAGCTTTATATACTGACAGTATTAGACTCTATAATGCTAGTGAAAATAATGGTTGTGAATTAGTAATTGCTGCAAAGGAAGGATTATCAATCACTAAAGTTGTAATCAACTATGATTTAACAAAAACAGGTGGAGTATTATCTGTTAATGGTACAGCATTAAGTGCAGTTGCAAAAACAAGAACAAGTGACACTGTCGAATTTACTACTGAAACTAAATCAGTAAGCGTTAAGAATACTGGTGGTTCACAAGTTAGAATTGCTTCAATTGAAGTATATTATGCTTAATAAATTTTAACTTTTTTAAATATTAAGTTTTGAGAAAAAACTAAGGGAGGAATGACTTTATTCATAAGTTATTCCTCTTTTTTATAAAACAAGGATTACATTATGAAAAAAATAATTTCTATATCATTAATGGGTTTAGGGATTTTGGGATTAGTTTCATGTGATAGTAATTTACAAATATCTACTACAAGTAGTATAAGTAGTGAATCTAAAGAATCACAAACAAGTCATAATTCAAATAATAATGACCATAAAACTGATGTTAAAATCGGAGAAGTATATTTAAGCAATTATTATGAAGGATCATATTATGGTTCAGTTAATGATGATTTATCTAATTTAAAGAAAAACTTAAATGTATTAATAAATACTGGCTTTAAATCTCAATCATATTCAAGTGATTCAAATCATTTAAAGACCATTGATTCATATGATGGAAATTATGTTGAATGTTTCTACACAGGTTTAAGATTAGATAAAGAAGGTATTTCTTCATCTATTTGGAATAAGGAACATGTATGGGCTAAATCACTAGGATTTGGAGATCAAAAATTTAAGGCTTATTCAGATCTTCATCACTTACGTGCTACACAAACTCAAGCTAATTCAGTAAGAGCTAATAAATATTTTGCTGAAGGTGGTACAAAATCCGAATATGGTTATAGTAGTACATCTACAACATATGAACCAAGAGATGAAGTTAAAGGTGATGCTGCAAGAATGATTATGTACATGACAGTTATGTATGATGATTCTGAACTAGACCTTGAATTAACTAATGATACTTCTAAAATTCAAACTAAGGCCGGTGGAGAAGCTTATATAGGATTAATGGACACATTATTAAAATGGAACATGGAAGATCCTGTAGATAGTCGTGAAATAAAGAGAAATGAAGATATCTATACTATACAAGGAAATAGAAATCCATTCATAGACCACCCTGCATATTCATATTATTTATATAAAGATGAATATGAAAGACTTGGATATAGTATAGAAGATGCACAAAATTTAGAGTTATCAAGAACTTTAAAGGATGAACAAAAACTAAATCAAATTGAATCTTTAATTAAATCTATTCCTCAAGATTTAACAACATCTAATAGTGTTGAATTTGGTACAAGATTAGAAGAAGCATTATCCTTATATGATACAATAGATGATGAAACAAAATCATTTATTAAATCATATGATAGTTTAATTTCTGCAGAAATTAAATGGGAAAACTATCAATCATTACAAGGTCAAGATACAACAATATCTACAACATTTAATTTGTCTGCATTAAATGCGGTAAGTGGTAATTTAAATGTAAATGGTGTAGCATTAGCTTATAAGAGTTTTGTACAAGTAAATAATAATGGTATATATGTTCAAAAAGCTAAACCATTAACTATTGACGTATCTAATTTATATAATTCTTTAAAGACTTTTAAAATAGATTTAAAGACTAATAATTCTAATGTTGTTACATCTATTATAACTATTACAGATGGAACTAATACTATAACAAATAATTTAAGTGTATCAACAACTAAAAAAACTTATAGTTTTGATTTATCTAAATTCGATTTAAGTAAAGAATTAAAAATAACAATTACTAATGAAACAGGAAAGAGTGTATTAGTATCTAGTTGTTCATTTAATATTTAATATAGAGGCACTATGCGCGAGCATAGTGCTTTTTAAATAGACATTAAAATTAAATTATGCTATAATGTAATATCAAGCGCAAGGAGACATTTATGGTTAAAAATTTAATTAAAAAAATAAAAAAATATAATACTATAATTATACATAGACATAGTAGACCAGATGGAGACGCACTAGGTAGCCAAATTGGTTTAAAACTATCAATTCAAAAAACATTCCCAAAGAAGAAAGTATATGCAGTAGGAGATATTAATCCTAGATTATCTTGGATTGGAGATATGGATGAAATTAGTGATGATTTATATAAAGATGCATTAGTCATTATTTGTGATACAGCTTGTTCATATATGATTAGTGATGAAAGATATAAATTAGCTAAGGAATTATATGTTATTGATCATCACACAAATAAATGTGATGTTGAAGATGAAAATGTCATCATTGATTCAACAAGAGCTGCTGTTTGTGAATTAATAGCTGAAATTTTATTAACAAATAAATTTGTAGTAGATGAAGAAGTTGCTAAGGCTTTATTTACAGGACTTGTAACAGATTCAGGAAGATTCCAATATAGTGAAACTAGTCCTAAGACATTAAGAATAGCTGCAGATTTACTTGAAAAAGGATTTGATTCACAATCTATTTATAATAAGTTATATGTAGAAACTCTTGAAAAGAGAAAGCTTACAGCTAAGTTTACTGATAAATTTGAACTTACAGATCAAAATGTTGCATATTTAATGAATACAAAAGAAGATTTAGAAAAATATGGTTTATCATTTAATGATTGTTCACGTGGAATGGTAAGTGTAATGGCAGGACTTGAAGGAATAAATATCTGGGCTAATTTCACTTATGATGAAACTAAAGATAAAGTAATTGGTGAATTTAGATCAAGAGGATTATCAATTGTTGATATAGCTAAAAAATGGGGTGGCGGAGGTCATGACCAAGCTTGTGGTGCAACTCTTGATAATTTTGATGTTGCAAGAGAAGTATTAAAGGATTTTGATAAGAGAATGGAGGAATTTAAGAATGCCAATAACTAATACAACATTCAAACAAATTTTAAAATATATAAAGAAATATCAAAGAATCATTATTCATGGTCATATTAGACCAGATGGTGATTGTGTAGGTAGCCAATTTGGTCTACAACAACTTATATTAGACAATTTCCCAAATAAGGAAGTTTATGTTGATGGTGACGTTTGTGATTATTGTAGTTTCTTAGGAGAACCTGTAAGAGTTCCTGATGAATATTATAAAGGTGCATTATCAATTGTAGTAGACTGTGGTAATTGCGAACGTATAAGTGATCAAAGATATAAGAATGGAGATTTCTTAATTAAGATTGACCATCATATTCCTGATGATCAATATGGAGATTTGTATTATGTAGAGGAGGAAGCTGCAAGCTGTACTCAAATCATTGTTGATTTTGCACGTAAGAATAAATTAAGACTTACAAAAAATGCTGCATATCCTTTATATGTAGGTCTTGTAACAGATTCAGGAAGATTTAGATATGATAGTGTTTTACCACATACATTTGAAAATGCAGCAATCTTATTATCTACAGGTGTAGATATTGCAGATGTAGATAATAAATTATCTGTAACTACATTAGAAACTCTTAAATTAAATGGATATACATTAAATAATATGCAATTTACTGACAATGGATTTATCTATATTAAAATTACACAAGATGTAGTAAAAGAATATGGAGTTACTAATGAAGAAGCTAGTAACCAAGTTAGTAATTTAGCTGGAATTGAAGGATATCCTGTATGGGGTCTATTTATGGAATATCCTGATGAAATTCGTATTAGACTTCGTTCACGTGGACCTGAAGTTAAAACATTAGCTAATAAATATGGCGGTGGAGGTCATGAAAAGGCTGCAGGTGCAAGACTTGAAAGTTGGGAACAACTTCCAGAGTTTTTAAAAGATGTTGATGAACTTGTTAAAAATTATAAAGAAAATTCTTTAAATAAATAGTAATTTAGGACTACATTTATTGTGTAGTCCTTATTTTTATTTGTATATTTTAAAAATATTATACAAATAATAAAAAACAACTACATATAATGATAAATGTTGTAAAAAATTCATCAAAAATTGGCAAAATACGCTTTATATGATATAATCAACTTAGAAGATTAGGAGTTTATTTATGGAAAAAAAGCCTCGTAATAAAAAACTAATTGGTGAGTTATGTCTTATTGTTTTACTCATAGTATTCGTTTGTGTTTTATTGTTCAACGATAGAACAACAACACCAGAAAAGATTTGGGAAGCAATTAGTACAGCAGATTATAAATATTTTGCTGCAGCCATAATTACATTGATTTTATATACAGTATTATATAGTTTATCGCTTGTTGTCATTTCTAAAAATTTAAAAGTAGAAGTTAAAGTGGGAGATTTATATTTAATATCAACCTCAGAATTTTTCTTTAATGGTATTACACCAATGGCTGTTGGTGGACAACCATTTCAAGTGTTTGGTTATAAACAAGTAAATGTAGAAGCTAGTAAATCAACAGGAATTATACTTATGAATTTCTTAGCTTCTCTAGCCTCAATGGTTATTGTAAGTTTAGTATCTCTATCATATTATCCATTAATTGTTGAAAATTGTACAATACAAATGAGAGTATGGTTTTGGGTAGGTTTTTGTATAAATTGTGCTGGATTTATAATTTTCACAATGCTTGGAGCTAGCAAATTTTTCAGAAAAATCATAGTTGGATTCTTTAACTGGATTTGTAGATGGAAAATTATGAGAAGAGTTAAAGGAATAGATAAGAAGTTTGAACAATATATTACAAATGCACAAACCGCATTTAAAGATGCATGGAAGAATAAATTAACATTTGTATTAGCAGTATTATCTAAAATAATAGCTAATATAGCTTTATTTTCAATTCCATTCTTTATTCTAAAAGCTTTAAAATTACCTGTAGGACACACCAAAGGTATGTTAGATGCAACAATGTTTTTTGAAATATTGTGCTTAACATCTTTTATTCAAATTACATCTAACTTCATACCAACACCAGGAGCTGCAGGTGGTATGGAAGCTGCATTTAAATATTTCTTCTTGCCAATTGTTATACAAGCAGGTGCATTTGCTACAGCTGAAGAAACAGCAACCGCAACAGCAGGTGTCTTACTTTGGAGAATTGTTACATATTATTTATTAATGATTTATTCATTTATGTGCTATGTCATATTCTCAAAGAAGAAACATTCTAAATATCCTCATTTTATTGGTGATAATAAGAAAGAAAATAAAGAACAACACTTAGAGGATAATAATTCTTTAAGTATTGAATCAAATAGTGAAATAATAGAAAAAGAAAAAGTAGCTAGTGTTGATACAAGCGAATAAATCTCAGAAGCCAAGATTCAAGTTAGTGAATAATTAGATGCCAAGGTTTATTTATCTTGGTATCTTTTTTTGAACATTAATATGGTTTCAAATAATTTAATATAAAAAAATTATGATCAAGTTGATGTGTCTGCTAAAAAGAAGTACAATATAAATTTGAGGTGGAATTATGAAAAAAGGTTTTAAAATTAGTATTATTTGTTTTTTAGTAAGTTTTATTTTTATTCTTACTGCATGTAATGATAATACAAACTTTGAAATTATCAATTGTGATGATGTTTATGAGTATAATAGACAAATCTCACTTGAGTTTATAATTTTTTCAAAAGATAAAAATGTTGATTATAATAAAATTAAATTAGTAAGTGCAAATGATGACAAAGTATTTAGTGATCAGGTTAATAGAATTTATAATGGAGATAAAACATATTCTTATGCAACGATTACAGTAACTTATGAGCCAACGGATATTGCTGACACTATAACAAGTCTAAATTTTATTGTTGATGGTAATAAGAGCATTACAAAAAATATAACAGGTATTTCTTTTGTTAAATTTGAAAATGAAAATAAAAATTATATATCAATGAATTATTCGGGATTCTTTTTTAATGGAAAAGAAGAAATAAAAATTACTTCTTTACATAATGTAATAAGAAATATATTCATCATAAATTATAATAAAGCAGATTGTTCTACTAGTTTTGAAGCTAAAGATGATTGTTATATATTAAGCATTAATTATTCTTATACTGATTTTACTCATTATTCTTTTTGTTTTGCAATATGTGTAGAATTTGAAAATGGAGACTATTCTAAAGTATATTGTAATAATATTCCGAGTGATTCTACTCATCCGATAAATTTAATTGATAATTATTTGTTCTAAATAAAAGATGAATTAATATCTTGTAATTAATGCATATAAGAATTAATTCATCTTTTTTAACTTTCTTGCTGCTTAATAAGTTGAAGTAAAATCTTTACAAAACTATATTTATTTGGTAAAATAGGTTGATAAAAAATGATGATAAAGAAGAGTACTTAAAATCTTTTATTTAAAGCGAGAACTGATGGTGAAAGAGTTCAATAAATCTTTAAGGAAAGACACTTTGGAGTGATTCTAACACAATCCGTATCAGGCGTTAACGACAATGAGCTATTTATTAGAAAATAAGGTGGCACCACGTTAAGACGTCCTTTGTATGCGGGCGTTTTTTTATTTTTTAGGAGGTATTATGGAAAAAGCTAATATTAATAAATTGTATACTGATACAATGTATTATTTAAAGCTTGAATCATATTTAAGAAGAATATGCGAACTTTATAATTATAAAGAAGTTATGAATGATTTCTTAAATAATATCGATTTAAAAGATGAAAGCTTTAGAATGTTCTATTTTGAAAAAGATAGTAATACTTTTACCATTAAATCAAATAATATTAATCAAATATTAATATCAGATATGATTTCTCTTATAGCTACAATCCTTAAAGGATTAAGCTTTAAAGATTATTTAATTAATATATTTGAAGACACTAAAAATAATCATCATTTTAGAAATGTAAGTGATGCGTTAAACAATTTAGGCATTAACTACATAATAGAAAATAATTGCCAAGATAAAGTATTAGAGATAATACTAAATAATTCAATAAAAGTAGGTTATGGTTTTATTGAATCAAATGATAATTCATTTGAAATTAAACTTGATATGAATCAATTAATAGATTTATTATTTGATGTATCTAAATTTAAACCAAAGGCAAAAAGAATGCATATTTATTTTGTATCTAATTCAAATCGTACAAAATTAGAGAATTTAAGAATTATGAATGTATGTAGATATGGCGGACTTATTTGTGATATGGATTATCAAAATAGCGATTATTTAAGCCAATTAGAATTGGCAATACAATCAAATGCTATGTTTACTTGTATCTTAGGAGACAACGAACTTAACAATATGGTTATTAGCATAAAAAATAATGATACAGATGAAGAAGAATTGATACCACTTAATGATGTATACTTATATGTACTTAAGTATTTACAAAAGAATGTATCAAAGTGCTCATCATGTCACGCCAAGGAGGATTAATATGAGACGTGTTTTATTAAAGAACATTAAGCTAGGTGAAGTTAATCACGTAGCAGGTTTTGTTGAAAACATCCGTAATAAGAAGTCTATGTGCTTCATTGTTTTACGTGATATTTCAGGAAAACTTCAATTAACAATTGAAAAAGCTAAGCATCCAGAAATGGAAGAAACATTAGCACAAATTACAGCTGATTCTGTAATTGAAGCTGAAGGTTTAATTCAAGCAAGCGAATATGTTAAATTAAATGGGATGGAAATGTATCCAGATACTATTAAGATTGATTCAATTGCTGCACCAAACCCAATTGTTGCGCCTAAAGGTGAAGAAACAAATATCGATATGAGACTTGATTATCGTTGGGTTGATTTAAGAACTGAAAAGAACCAATTAATGTTTGAGGTTCAATCTTGTTTCGTAAACGCAATGAGAGAATTCTTAAATCAAAACGAATTTACTGAAATTCATACACCTAAATTAATTGGTGCTGAATCAGAATCAGGTGCTGGTGTATTTAAAGTAGATTATTTCGATAGAGATGCATTCTTAGCACAATCACCTCAATTCTATAAGCAAATGGCTATGTCAGCTGGTCTTGAAAGAATTTATGAAACAGGTCCTGTATTCCGTGCTGAGAAGTTCGCATCACGTAAGCACTCAACTGAATTTACTTCATTTGACCTTGAATTCTCATACATTGAATCATTTAGAGATGTAATGAAGATGGAAGAGGACTTAGTTACATACGCATTAAGCGCTGTAAAAGAAAAATATGGTGAACAAATTAAGAAGGTATTCGATATTGATGTTGTAGTACCTACAAAGCCATTCCCTGTAATTGATCTTCATGATTTATATGATGAATTAGAAGCTCGTTATGGTTATAAGGTTCCTGAATCTGAGAAGGGTGATCTTACAACTGAAGGTGAAAGAATGTGTAAGCAATTTTCAATGGATAAGTATGGTCATGAATTCTTATTCGTTACCGGTTATTCAAAAGAAAATAGAGCCTTCTATCATATGAGAGATGAAAAAGGTGTTCCATGTGGTTATGACCTAATTTGGAAAGGTTGTGAAATCACAACAGGTGCACAACGTGAGCATAGATATGATATCTTAAAGGCACAAGCTGCTGAAAAGGGTCTTGGTAAAGATATCGAATTCTATCTAGAATTCTTTAAGTATGGTGTTCCACCACATGGTGGTTTTGCTATCGGTGTAGATAGAATGACTATGTTAATATTCAATGTTGGTATTAAGGAAGCTGAATTCATCTTCCGTGGACCAGATAGATTAAATCCATAATAGAGAGGTATTTATATGGCTCACATTAGTTGGGATGAATACTTCATGGGTGTAGCTTTACTATCAAGTTATAGATCTAAAGATCCACATACTAAAGTGGGTGCTTGTATAGTAAATACAAAAAAGAGAATAGTTGGAATTGGATATAATGGATTTCCATATGGTTGCAAGGATGATGAATATCCTTGGGACAATGGAAAAGAAATGAAGTTCTTAGATACTAAGTATCCTTATGTTGTACATGCAGAAGCTAATGCTATTTTAAATAGCACACAAAATCTTGAAGGCGCAACACTTTATGTATCATTATTTCCATGTAACGAATGTGCAAAATTAATTATTCAAAGTGGTATTAAACATGTAGTTTATATGGATGACAAATATAAAGAACAAGATTCTTTTATTGCATCTAAGAAGATGTTTGATAGTGCTGATGTTGATTATCGTATGATTAAACCTATTAAAGTTAATATAGGAGAATAATTATGATAATTGGATATTTAATTGCATTTGTAGTTGTTATAATAGACATTATCAGCAAAGTGATAGTAATGAATAATATGCAATTAGGAAATGTAATTGAAGTTATACCTGGATTTATTAAATTCAGATATGTATTAAATACAGGTATGGCATTTTCATTATTTGATAATGCCACAGGTGCATTATTTGTTGTATCACTTGCTGCATCTATTGGTTTTGGATATTTAGTATTTAGATATTCAGATTATTTAAAGAGAAAGACATTGTCCATAGCTTTAGCATTTATGCTAGGTGGAACTATTGGTAATTTAATTGATAGATTTTTGACAATGATTGGTTTAAGAAAAGGTGTAGTAGATTTTATAGAATTATGGATTGGAAAAGTAAATATAATCGGTAATTCTACATTTAATCTAGCCGATGCATTTCTTGTAGTTGGATGTATCTTATTAATCATTGATTTATTAATCTTAGAATCAGTTAAAACATATAATAGAGAGAAACAATTAAAGGAGCTTGAGAACAATGGCACAGAAGATAATAGTAGATAGTAATATTGAAGGTATGAGACTTGATAAAGCCTTATCAACTGTTTTACCACAATCAAGAACTCAAATTGAATCATTTATTAAAGATGGTAAGATTACTGTCAATAATAAAGTAGTTAAAGGTAGCTATAAATTAGTATTAAATGACGAAATATTAATTGAAGAAGTTGAAGAAAAACAACTTAATCTTGCAAAAGAAAATCTTCATCTAGATATTGTATATGAAGATGATGATGTAGCTATCGTAAATAAACCAAGCGGTATGGTAGTTCATCCTGCTGCTGGAAATGAAGAACACACATTAGTTAATGGCTTATTATATCAAATGGATATAAAAGCCTCAATTAATGGCGTATTTAGACCAGGTATTGTTCATAGAATTGATAAAGATACATCAGGTTTATTAATGATAGCCAAAAATGATAAAGCTATGGAATCTTTATCAAATCAATTGAAAGAACATACGTGTCACCGTGTATATGTTGGACTTGTATATGGTGTAATAGGTGAAAATGAAGGTAAGATTATTGCCCCTATTGGAAGAAGTGTTTCAGATAGAAAGAAAATGACTGTTACATCAAGTGGTAAAGACGCAGTTACTCATTTTAGAGTTTTACAAAGATATTTAGATAACACTTTATGTGAATTTAAACTTGAAACTGGTAGAACTCATCAAATACGTGTTCATATGAAATATATAGGGCATCCTTTAGTAGGAGATCCTCAATATGGTCCTAGACATGTAATTGGTAATAATGGCCAATTCTTACATGCAAAGACTATTGGATTCATTCATCCAACTACAGGAAAATATATGGAATTTACATCAGAATTACCACAATATTTTACAGATTACCTTCAAACTCTTAAAAAGAGAGAAGAGTAAGAAAAAAATATTAAAAAAAATACTTGCTTTTTTATATACGTTAAAGTATAATGAATAAGCAAGTTAAATAGGACTATAGCCAAGCGGTAAGGCAAAGGACTTTGACTCCTTCACGCGCTGGTTCGAATCCAGCTAGTCCTGCCAGTTTTTATAAAAATACATTCTGTCTTTAGGCAGATTTTTTTTATGTCAATGATTAGACCTAGCAATAGGTCTTTTTTTTGCATTTAATACTGAATACTTAAAAAAACATACCGAATACCTCAAATCTATTTTATTAATTAAATAAATTTATATAATAAGCTTGAGGTGAGACGAATGGAAATAATTAAAATTAATAATGTATCAAAAGATTATAAAAATATAAAGGCCTTAAATAATATTAATCTATCTATAAATGAAGGTGAATTATATGGCTTACTTGGAGTAAATGGAGCTGGTAAAACAACATTACTAAAAATATTATCTGGATTAACTAATCCAACAAGCGGTGATTTTATTGTTGATGGACTTACTAATAAAAATATGGATGAAATTAAAAGAATAATAGATATATCACCACAAGAAAGTGCTGTTGCTAAAAATTTAACTGTACTAGAAAACTTAGTATTCTTTCAAGATTTATATAATCAAAGAGATGATAATTATTTAAAGGAAATAATTGATGATTTAGGATTAAGTAAAGTAATTAACCAAAGAGCTAAAACCTTATCTGGTGGTTATCAAAGAAGATTATCAATCGCATTAGGATTAATGTCTAAGCCAAAGATATTATTGCTAGATGAACCAACACTAGGCTTAGATGTTATCGCAAGAAGAGAATTATGGAAAATTGTTAATAAATTTAAAGGCAAAATAACTATTATATTAACATCACATTACTTAGAAGAAATAGAAGAGTTATGTGATAGAGTTGCCATATTATCAAAAGGTAATTTATTAATTGAAGGAACAATTAATGAAATAAAAGAAAAAACAAATGAGTCTTCATTTGAAGAAGCGTTTGTAAAAATTGTTGGAGGTATAGATTAATGAAAACTATTGTATTCATGAAAAGAAATTTAAAAGAAATGACAAGAGATCCATTAATATATATCTTTTGTCTAGGCTTTCCTATTATTATGGTTTTGATGTTTCAAATTATATTAAAATATGCAGGTGATAATGTATCAATTTTTGAAGTTAAGAGCTTAATTCCTGGTATTATGATGTTTTCATATTCTATGCTAATGCTAATAGCTGCTTTATTAATTTCAAAAGATAAAACTAGTTCATTTTTAAAAAGATTATATACATCACCTATGAAAAGCCATAATTATATAATTGGTTATTTTGTTCCATTTTTAATTATTGGAATAATTCAATCAATTATTTGTATAATATTAGGATATATTTGTGGTGCTATTTCTAATACAGGCTTTATATCATTTTCTAATAGTTTATTATTAATATTAGAAATGCTTCCAATTATGTCTATAAATATTTTTATAGGAATGATTTTTGCAACATTATTAAATGAAAAATCAGCACCTGCAGTTACATCTATATTTATTTCATTATCTGGTATTATAGGTGGTGCGTGGATGCCACTTGAGACAATGGGGGATTTTGAAAAGGTTGCAGAATTCTTACCATTTTATCCATCAGTTTATTTAGGTAGAATAATAACTCATGCAAAGCATACACTACCTGATTTAAATGGAAATCTTAGTTATTATTCATTTAGCGACAGAGGATTAATGTTTTTATTAATTATATTTGGTTATTTGATTATAACTGGATTATTAACTATTTTATTTTTTAATAAAAAATTAAAAAAAGATTGTTAATATAGTATAATTATTTCAGGGGTGAATCCTATGAAATGTTATACATATATTAATGATAAGGAAGAAGAAAAAGTCTTAATTTATGCTCATGATAGAACAAGACTTGTAGAAGATATAGAATCTTTAGTTTTATCATCAGAGGTAGATTTAACAGGTAATTGTGATAGTGAAATAATAAAAATAGATATTAATGATGTAGCATGCTTTATATCTGATAATAATAAAGTATATGCATTAATTGGAGATAAGAAATATCAAATAAAATATAGATTATATCAAATAGAAGAATTAAATTTGAATATATTTATAAAAATTAATCAATCCTGTTTAGCTAATAAAACTAAAATAAAAAGATTTGAAACTACAATTGGTGGTGCTGTAAAGGTAGTATTTAAAAATGGATATATAGATTATATAGCTAGACGAGAATTAAAAAATGTTAAGAAAAGGATGGGATTATAATATGAATAAATATGTAAAAGAATTCCTTAAAAGAGGCTTAATGTTTTCTGGATTTGGACCTATAATTGCTGGAATTGTATATTTATGCATAGAACTATCAGGCATAGATTTGCATCTTACCGCAGGTACTGTATTTTTAGCAATAATAACAACATACATAATTGCCTTTGTTCAAGCAGGAAGTAGTGTGTTTAACCAAATAGAAGCTTGGTCTAAGGCTAAGAGCTTATTTTTTCAAATGACATCAATCTATATTGTTTATATGGGTGGTTATTTAATTAATAATTGGATTCCATTTAAAATAGAAGTAATTATTATATTTACTAGTGTTTATGTAACTACATATTTAGCAATATGGTTAACGGTATATTTTATTACTAAAAATATGACTAAAAAACTAAATGATAAATTAAATTCTAGTGAATAGAAAATGATTAGACCTAGCAATAGGTCTTTTTCTTTATGTTGCATGCTTCACGATATCGCGATATAATACATGTGAATGGAATAGAATATGCCAACAATAGCAATATTCTATGGTATTATTATCCAAATGTATTTCTTGAGTTCTGAACATAATTCTCCACATATTCATGCAATCTATAATGATCACAAATCAACGTATTCATTAATAGATATGACAAAAATCAATGGAGATCTTCCTATTAAGGCAGAAAAGTTAGTTTTAGAGTGGATGAAGCTTCATATTGTAGAGTTGCGTGAAATGTGGGATAGTCAGTCATTTAAGAGAATAGAACCATTAGAATAGGAGGTGGATGCAGTGAAATATATTTTTCATCCTGTAAGAACGGTTACAGCATTAGATAATTATATGTTATTTGTTGAATTTTGTGAGGGTGTTTCAAAAATATATGATATTAAACCATTATTCGAAAGAATACCTATCTTCAACGAATTAAAAGAAAACAATCTATTTTATCAAGTACATGTAGATGTTGGCGGTTATGGCGTTGTTTGGAATGATAAAATAGATTTGGCTGCAGAAGAGCTTTACTATAATGGTACAGTAGTTCCATCTAGATTTGATGGTATAATGGCACTTGGTGATGCTGCACAACTATGGAATATAGATGATTCAACATTACGTTATGCCATTAAAAATGGAAAATTCAAATGTGGTACTGACATCACTAAATTTGGAAAGCAATGGGTAATAACCATAGAAGCAATGGTTCGCGAATATGGCGAGCCAAAGCAATAATTGCTATTTGAGAAAAATATATAAAAACCAATAGGAAATAAGATATTGATTTATGTATTTGAGAAAAATGAAAATAGAAGATTACGATAATGTATATTCGCAATAAATGTTTTGTGTAAGAATAGGATTAAATAATTTTGATAACTCTAAAGATGGAATTCGTAATAATCTTATTTACAAAAATAAAGCATTTCTTTTTTCACTAACCTGCTATGGCGCTAGATAACTAGAATTTAATTATTCTAGTTTTTTTATCATCTACTTTTGCTTGACTGGTTCATAATACTGAGATAAGACTAAAAAAGTAACTATATCATTTAGAGACATAATTTTAAACAATTGTAAATTTTCTTTTTAAAAAATATTGAAAAAAATGATGGAACCATGCTATAGTTATTATAGAAGAATAAACTATTTTATAATAATTAATACAATCTTAGATTTAATGGGGGATGATTTATAATGGGATTTATTAAAAAAGTAGAGCGTTTAATGTTTATTATATTATGTTTGGTTTGTATTGCAGGATGCAATAGTCCTTCTATAAGTAATACATCAAGTGATACTACAACAAATCATTTTGATGATAATTCTTTTGTTGAGATTACTAATAATATAGATAAAGAAAGTATTTTTAATTATTGCTTGGACTATAAATTATATGTTCCAGGGACAGAAATATCATATAGCGTATTATGGAAAGGCTATGATGATTTTAATAAATTTGGTCCATCTATTTCGTTAAAAAATAATTTTTATACTTATCTTGTTGAATATGAAGAATTTAAAAATGTTTATTTTTGGATTACAATAGATAAAAACGAATTAAAGGATTTTAATGACTGGTATACCATATATAAAAAAGAGCATAGTTATGATTCAAATAATTACCATTTTGACGATGATATTAACGTATTAGATGGAAAATATTTACTTTACGCACAATTAAAACATATAGATAAATATAAAGTTTATAGCACATCTAATCCGTTTGATACTAGTTTTATTAATTCTAACGAGCAGGCTGCGGTTTGTTTAGAATCAAAGAAAATACAAATTTTAAAGAATGTAAGTACTAATAATGTTTTAAATAAAAAGATAACTGCTTTAAATAGATTTGAAGTTAAATTTGATGAAAAATCGAATAAATTTGAAAAATATTATTTTAATAATTTTGAATCATTTAACATTAATTATGCACAATATATTTTTTCATATTGTGGTAAAAGACTTGAGTGTTATTCGAACAAGTTCGAAGAAATGGATTATTGTTATTGTCCATTAATGGGATTGTTCGGATTTGGGAATTATAAAACTAAAAGAGTAAATTTAATAGATGATCAAACGGTTGTATTGCCAAGATATATAAAAACTAATAACGAAGATGAATGCATTGATTTGTTAGATACAAATGGAAATTTTAATTATATAGAAGATGTTTATGGTGATTTAAAATCTGCATTCTTAGAGGCGCTTTTATATGATTATTCGTTTTATGATGGCCATTATAAATATTCTGTATTTAACTATGAAAAAATTGCAGAAATTATTGAGAGGAAAGATTAATTATAATAATTAAAAAAATAATAATCACATAATTCTAACATAAACTTATGCAATAATATAAAGCGCAGGAAATGTTTTCGCCTGCATACTTTGAGGATTTTATGATTCTATTATCGTAGTGCGCTAATTACGGTTTTAGATGACATTTGACCGATTATTCTAATGATAAAGGTCATCAAATTAAATAAAAAATTATTAGTAATTTTTTTTATCACCTCCTATTTATTAGATGAGGTGATTTTTTTATGAAAAAAATAATAACATTTTTAGTTTTAACAATCATGTGTTTTGTATCAGTTAAAACATATGCACATGAAGAACTGCCTTATAATAAACAAGGCATTGGTTTAAATTTACTAGATCCACAATATTTTGAAAAGACATCTAATACACATTTAGAATATAATGCCTGGATTGATGTAAATTTAGATTATGGTTACACTATTTTATTTAGGGGAATAGAATCCGCTGATCCAGACGCAACCATCGATGTTGAATTTGAAACAGGCCAAACTGCTTCATTTAAAAGAAGAGAAGAATTAGAATTAATATTTGATATTAAATTAAACCAAGTTGATTATTCTTCAATGCCAAATTATTTTAGAATTTCTTCAATTAATTGTAAGGAAATAACAGAGAAGCCTATTGAATATATTAAAAATAATGTAACAATGTATTATTCAGGGTATGAAGATTTTTATACTAAATATTTCTATGATGAAAATTATAATAATAAGGTAGAAAATCCAACTATTATTACATCTGTTGATGATAAGGTTGATGTAGATAAATTATTTTCAAAATTTATAGTAAGACATGAAACATATAATGTAGATGTTAAAAAAACTGATGTTGATGACTATGAACATAAATACAATATTCCTGGTGTTTATGAATATAAATATGAGTTAAGCACAAAAGGCTCATGCTGTACAAAAGGAATTAAAATATTAGTATTTAAACCAGATGAACCAATTCTTGAAGGTCCTAAAGAATGGTTAATATATTCAGATGAAGCTCTTTGTGGTGGATATACAACTAAAGAATATTTTGATTCATATTATGACTTAAAATATGGTAGTAGAGAAACTACTCTTGAATATAAATTAGTTGATAAAGATAATAAAGAATATTTATTATCAGAAATTTCAAATGGTGATGGAGAATATAAATTAATTGTTACAGGTAAATATAAAGGACAACAAATAGCATATCTTGAAGCTAAATTTGTAGTAATTGATGATTCACCAATTGAAGTATTTAACCCTAATTTCTTGATTAATATAACAGATGCGAAAAATTATTCAAATGAACAATTATGTGATTATCTAGATACACTTTTAAAAATGAATGATGTATATGCTAAAGATTTAACTATTATATCTTCAACATATAAAGGAAATGAAAAGGTTGAAGGAATGTATGAAATTAATTATTCATATAAAGTAGGAGATAGAATAGAGTTTGCAAAAGCTAGCATAAATGTATCTAAAAATAATAAAGATGAAATTTTAGAAGTAAATAATAAAATATCAAAAGAAAATACTGATTATACACAAGTTATTATTTCATCAATTTTCTTAATTATTTCATTATCTATACTTACTTATATTGTAATTGATAAACATAAAAATAGAAAAAATAATCTATAAATGATATAATACATTAGTATTAATCAATTAAGATAAGAGGTGCTTTTTATGTTTAATGATCCAATATGCGCAATTGCAACACCATATGGTGTTGGTGCAATTTCTATTATTAGATGTAGTGGAGAAAACTGTCATCAATTAGTAAATCAAATTTTTAAAGGTAAAGATTTAACAAAAGCTAAACCTAATACAATTAATTATGGTTATATTGTAGACGAAGGACAAGCTATTGATGAAGTTTTGATTTCTATATTTAAAGCCCCTCATTGTTTTACAGGAGAAGAATCATTAGAAATAAATTGTCATGGTGGTATTTATAATACTAACAGAGTGTTAGAATGCTTATTAAGTCATGGATTTAGAATGGCAGAACCAGGTGAATTTTCACGTCGTGCATTCTTAAATGGAAGAATTGATTTAACTCAATCTGAAGCAATTATGGATGTAATTAATTCATCATCAGATATAGCTTTAAGAGCTTCAGTTCATTCTTTAAGAAAATCAACAAATAAATTAGTTGTAAATATGAGAAGTCATCTTGTAGATTTAATTTCAAAGATTGAAGTTAATATTGATTATCCTGAATATGATGACGCTATTGTTATGACAGATGAGATAGCTATTCCAATGCTAGAAGAATTAATTAAAGAATGTAATGATGTTTTAGATAATTCAAAAATATCAGTAGTAGCAATTCATGGTATTAAGACTGCTATTGTTGGAAAACCTAATGTAGGTAAATCTAGTTTATTAAATAGATTACTTGAAGAAGATAAAGCTATTGTTACAGACATAGCAGGAACTACTCGTGATACTATTGAAGGTGATTTAAATTTAGGTGGAGTAACACTTAAATTAATTGACACCGCAGGTATTAGAAATAGTGATGATGTTGTTGAAAAGATTGGTATTGAAAGAAGCAAGAGAGCTATTAATGATGCAGAATTAATTTTATTAATGCTAGATCCTACAAATGAATTAAGTGATGTAGATAAAGAATTATTAGAATTAACTAAATCAAAGACTAGAATAATTATTTATAATAAAGCTGATCTTAAGAATGATTTTAAGCCAGAAGAGAATTCTATTTTAATTTCAGCAAAAACAGGTGAAGGAATAGAATTACTTGAAAAGAAATTAATTGAAATAACTAGAATTAATGAATTTAATGTTAATGATTCTAATTATTTAACAAATGCTAGACATGTTGCGAAAATGAGAGAAGCACTTAATTCACTAAATCAAGCATTAGATGGATGTAAGAATCATATTGATATTGATATGATTGAATTAGATGTTAAAGCTGCATGGTATTCTTTAGGTGAGATAATAGGTGATACTAATTCAGACACATTAATTACTGAATTGTTCTCGAGATTTTGTTTAGGAAAATAAGATGTTGCGCAAAATGCAACATCTTTTCTTTATTATGTATAGAAAACGCTTTCATAAATATTATTGGCACTTAGGTGTTGACAGTGCCAAAAGAATAGAGTATATTATAGGTGTAAAGTGGTTGGCACTTTAAGGTAGTGAGTGCCAATGCAATACAGATAAGATAAAAAAATATTAAAATAAGAAAAGGACATGGTGAAAAATTATGTATAACGAAATAAATGAATTATTTAATGAAATGAGCAAAGCATTTGAAGGTGCATGTAAGGATATTAAGAATCCTATATTAGTTGATGTAATAAAGAATGAATCATCTTATGATGTGTTAGCATCATTACCTGGTGTAAATAAGGAAGATGTTAATTTAAGTTGTGAAAATGGAAAACTTACAATTAGCGTAAATGATAAGAAAGAAGATGAGAATGAAGGTAAGGATAAGTTTATTATTAATGAACGCATTAGTGGATTCAATAAGAGAACAATTTATCTAAAAGATATTGATGAAACTAATATTTCAGCTAAGCTTTCTAATGGTGTATTAATGATTAATGTACCATTTGCAAAAAAGAAAGTTAGTAATATTGTAATCGAGTAATAGAATTTCAGGATTGTAAAGGAGTTGATATTATGTTCTATTTACGTGATGGTTTTGGTAATGAGTTAAATTGGCTTGATGGATTTGATAATTTTATGCAACAAGGATTTACAAAGGGCTTTATGGCTAGTGATCTTACTGAAGACGAAAAAGAGTATAAATTAACTATAGATGTTCCTGGTGTAGATAAAAAGGATATTAATATTTCCTTTGACAACAAGAATTTAATTGTTAGAGTAAAACAAGTTAAAGGCGAAGATGTTAAGGAAAAGCATTTTATCCGTCATGAAAGATTCTCTTCAAACTGTGAAAGAAGCTATTATTTAGAAAAGGCTGATGAAAATGAGATTCATGCTAAACTAGATAATGGTGTACTTAATATTACTGTTATGAAGAAGAACCAAGAAATTCAAAATAAGAATGTTATCTCTATTGAGTAATCATATATATTTTAACTTTCCCCAAAATTGACATGTCACATAAGTGGCATGTCTTTTTTTAGGCGGTCTTTTAGATAAATATTTAATAATCTTAAAATAAATAAAATATTATCTTTAAAAGAATAAAATAAAAATGTAAAATAGAAATAGAGAAACGAAAGGGGTGCATTTATATGGCAATTCTTGCTGCTGATGCGATTGAAAAAGAATCAAAAGGAAATGCGTTACTTATAGGTCAGGAGGCTAGAGCTGCTAAAGCTTTAGATAAAACTGTGATAGATTCAACTATAGGTATGCTATATGATGAAGATGGGAAATTCTTTACTTTTAAAACTGTAGAAAAAGTAAGTAAAGAACTAAATGGAAAAGAAAAATATTCATACGGATCTACTAGTGGATCTAAAGAATATCATGAGGCTTTATACTCATGGATTTTTAGACAATATGAAGATGAATTTAAATCAAATTGTCATTTGCGTTGTGTTGCAACACCAGGAGGAACTGGAGCAGTTGCAAATGCTGTAGCTAATTATCTAAATAAAGGTGAAAGATTATTGGTCCCAAATTATATGTGGACTAATTATGTTCAAATTGCAAAAGAAAGACAATGTGGTTGTCTTTGTTATGATTTATTTGATGAGACAGGCTCTTTTAATTTAACAAGCTTTGAAAATGCTTGTCTTGAATTAAAGAAGACACAAGGTAGAGTTGTAGTTATTATTAATGATCCTTGCCAAAATCCTACAGGATATTCTATGTCTTATACTGATTGGATTGGTGTTGTACAAATTATTAATTCAATATCACGAGATTCAACTCCAGTTGTATTAATATATGATATGGCATATATTGATTATGATAAGAGAGGTTTTGAAGCTAGTAGAAATAATTTGCGTTTATTTGAAAAGTTTAATGAATCAGTTTTAACTATTATGTGTTTTTCTGGTTCAAAAACTTTAGGCCTATATGGTTTAAGAGTTGGTGCTGAGATTTGTATTGCACAAACTAAAGAAGATGCAGATATGTTCTTAATTGCATCTGATTTTACTGCAAGAGGAATATGGAGTGGCACATCAACTCTAGGACAAAACATTATTACAAAAGCTTTAACCGAATATAAGGAAGAATTTAGTGCAGAATTAGAGGTTGCAAGAAAATTATTAATAGATAGAGCGAATTTATTTATTAGTGAAGCTAAATCATGTAACCTATATCATTTACCATATAGTTGCGGATTCTTCGTAACTATTCCTTGCGATAATCCTCAATTAGCATTTGAAGAATTAAAGAAAAAAGGATTATATATATTACCTATTCAACATGCAATTAGATTAACATTATCTTCAATTACTTTAGAGGAAGTTAAGAGAGCTGTTCATATTATAAAGGAAACAATTTAAGCTAAATTATGAAGCTAATTTTATTTAGCTTCATTTATTTTTTTAATAAAATTTATGTGAAAGCATTTTATCTTTAATTCTTTCTTTAAGGAAAAATTGAAATATGCTAAAATTGTTATGTACAAAAAACTAAATTAGATTTTAGAAAGGACTATAAGTATTATGACAGATTTAGAGATTGCTCAAAGCACTAAAGCTTTAAAAATTGTTGAGATTGCTAAAAAGTTAGGACTTAATGAAGATGACTTAGATTTATATGGTAAATATAAAGCTAAGATTGATATTAAGCATTCTAATAATCCAAAAGGTAAGTTGGTATTAGTTACTGCAATTAATCCTACTCCTGCAGGAGAAGGTAAATCTACTACAACAATTGGACTAGCTGACGCTTTTAGTTTATTAAATAAAAAAGTATGTGTTGCATTACGTGAACCAAGCTTTGGACCCGTACTTGGTGTAAAAGGTGGAGCTTGTGGTGGTGGTTATAGCCAAGTTATTCCTATGGAAGATATTAATCTTCATTTTACAGGTGATTTCCATGCTATCACAACCGCAAATAATACAATTGCAGCATTTTTAGATAATTCAATTTATCAAGGAAATGAACTAAGAATAGATCCCACACGTATCATTTGGCATAGATGTCTTGATATGAATGACAGAGCTTTAAGAAATGTTATTGTAGGTCTTGGAGGTTCAAGTAATGGTATTCCTCGTGAAGATCATTTTGATATTTCTGTTGCATCAGAAATAATGGCAGCATTATGCCTTGCATCAGATTTTGATGATTTAAGAGATAGAATTGGAAGAATGATTGTTGCATATGATTATGATAAGAATCCTGTTACAGTTGACATGTTAAAAGCAACAGGTTGTGTTCTTATGATTTTAAAAGATGCAATTAAACCTAATCTTGTTCAAACATTAGCACATACACCTGCAATTATACATGGTGGACCATTCGCAAACATAGCACACGGTTGTAATTCCGTTATTGCTACAAAGACAGCTCTAAGTTTAGCTGATATTGCAGTAACTGAGGCTGGTTTTGGAGCTGATTTAGGTGCTGAAAAATTCTTTGATATTAAATGTAGACAAGCCAATTTAAAACCTAATTGTGTTGTAATAGTTGCTACTATTAGAGCGCTTAAGATGCATGGTGGAGTTCTTAAAGAAGATCTTGCAAAAGAAAACGTTAGTGCATTACTTGATGGTGTTAAGAACTTAGAAAAACATATTGAAAATGTTAAAAAGTTTGGATTACCATATGTAATTGCAATTAACAAATTTTTAACAGATACCGATGAAGAAATAAACGCTTTATTAAATTGGGCTAAAGAAAACAATCATCCAATTTCATTATCAGAAGTATGGGCTAAAGGTGGAGAAGGTGCCATTGATTTAGCAAATAAAGTATTAGCTGAAATGAATAAAGAGAATAATTTTAAATTCTTATATGATGAAAGTGATTCAATTAAAAAGAAAATAGAAACAATTTGTAAAGAAATATATGGAGCTTCAAGTGTTATATATACACAACAAGCCAAAAATGAAATTGCAAGAATGAAGAGATTAAACCTTACAAATTTACCAATTTGTATGGCAAAGACGCAATATTCATTATCAGATAATCCCAAGCTTTTAGGAAGACCTGAGGGCTTTGAAATAACAATTAGAGAAATAAAACCTAGTGCTGGCGCAAAATTTTTAGTCGTTCTTACAGGAGATATACTAACTATGCCAGGACTACCAAAGGAACCCGCTGGAACAAAAATGGATGTTAAAGACGGTAAAATTGTGGGATTATTTTAAGGAGAAACAAAATGGAAAAGAAATTTGATATCACAAAAAGAAGTATTATTTTTAATTTTAGTGCAGCCTATGCTAAAAATGAAACTGAAGTATTATCAAGTGAAGCATTCAATTGTATTTTAAATAAATATATTGAGCATGTTAAAGAAATTGATAATACTAATTTACTTGAGGTTATTAATTTAGTTAATAATCCTGTAAAAGTATTAACAAATTTATTTAAATTGTTAATCAGTTTTGAAATTGATGAAATTAAAACGGTTAATCCTGAATTTGATAAAGTTTTAAGTCATAGAGAACATTTATATGAATTAGTTGAAGATTTTTATGATTGGTGGCGTCATATGGAACGCTATGCAGTAGTAAAATCTCCTGCTGAAAGAGGAACCATTGAATCTGTTAACTTTATTGGAGAAACAGAAACATTTAACCAATTAATTTTAAAGACATATAGAGCTATTGCACAAAAACTTCAAGGTGTTGATTTCTATATTTATAGACAATTAACAGCAGGTGTAAATGCAAGTTTATCCATTTGTAACAATAAGTGGGCAAAAAAGGGAACAATTTATGAACAATTAAATAATTTACCATTTATTAATCATGTAGTTATTAGACCACCATTTATCTATTATTCAGATAAGAATACTAGAAAAGGTATATTCCCAGAAGTATTAAAAAATCCAATGGAAGAATTTAATACCCTTTCACCAAATGATTGGTTCTGTTATCCTACAATGGTTGGTTCTAGTTTAACTTATGTATATTTCCATAAAGATTATATGGACCATGGGATTGCTTTAAGCAATTTATTTGAATTTGTTCATATAGAAGATTGTTTAAATAAAAAACCAGATTTAATAATCTTCTTTGGTGCACCGCTTGATGGTGAACCTAAATTTCATTATGATGAAGAAAATGATATCTATGTTGGTGTATGTCCTCATGGAGTTGAAATAGACTATTTTGGATATATGAAGAAGATGTTATTAACATGTCATAATGTTAAAATGATTAAAGAAGGATATTTACCAATTCATGGTGCTGGTGTAGTTGTAAAGCTTAAATCAGGTATTGAAAAAATGCTTGTGCTTATGGGTGATTCTGGTGCTGGAAAGTCAGAAACATTAGAAGCTTTAAAAGCTTATGCTGGCAATGATATTGTCTCTACAAAGACAATATTTGATGATATGGGTACATTTAAGATTAAAGATAATAAAGTATATGCATATGGTACTGAAACAGGTGCATTCGTTCGTTTAGATGATTTAGAGAATGGATATGCATATAAAGAAATGGATAGATCTATCTTTATGAATCCTAATCAAACAAATGCACGTTTAGTTATGCCTGTATCTACTTACCATCAAATAATGAAAGGTTATCCTGTTGATATGTTCTTCTATGCAAATAATTATTCAGAAGATGAAGATATCATGGTTAAATTTAAAGATAAAGATAGTGCTATAAAAGTATTTAGACAAGGTGCTAGAGTTGCAAAAGGTACTACAAGTGAAAAAGGTCTTGTAACAAGCTATTTTGCAAATCCATTTGGTCCAACACAAAAACAAGATTTATGTGATCCATTACTTGATAAATATTTCAAATTACTATTTGAAAATGGTATTCCTGTTGGTGAGATTCATACAAGACTTGCGGTTAGTGGTATGGAACATGAAGGTCCTAGAAACGTTGCTAAATTTTTATATGAATTAGTTAAAAATTTGAAATAGGAGACTTATAAATTTAGCTAGCACACTAAATTTATAAATATTTATTATGACAAAAATAATTAGTGGTAAGCTTCTAGCTAAAAGTATTAAAGATGCGATTAAAGAAGAAATAGATTCTTTAGTTAATAATGGCAAGCGTCGTCCTAAATTATCTGTTATACTTGTTGGTGATGATCCTGCAAGTAAATCTTATGTAAGTGGTAAATCAAAAGCTTGTGAAGAATGTGGTATTATAAATGAAACAATACTAATGCCACAAGATGTTAGTGAAGAAGAATTATTAAAAAAGATTGATGAATTAAATAATGATTCTAAAGTTGATGGTATACTTGTTCAATTACCATTACCAAAGCATATTAATGAATCAAGAGTAATTGAGGCTGTTGAATATAAAAAAGATGTAGATGGATTCCATTCACAAAATGTTGCAAAACTTTATAGCAAAAAAGAATGTATTGAACCATGTACACCAAAAGGTATTATTAAATTAATTAAAAAAGCTAATGTTAATATGGACGGTGCAAATGCTGTTGTAATTGGTAGATCTAATATTGTTGGTCAACCTGTTGCAAAACTTTTGATGAATGAAAATGCAACTGTAACTATTTGCCATTCGCATACAAAGAATATGAAACAAATTACTAAGCATGCTGATATTTTAGTTGTAGCTATTGGTAAAGCTAAATTTGTAGATAAGTCGTTTGTTAAGCATGATGCATGTGTAATTGATGTTGGTGTTAATAGAGATAAAGAAACTGGTAAGCTTTGTGGTGATTGTAATTTCGATAGTTTAAATGGCTATGTTAAGGTTTTAACAAAGGTTCCTGGTGGAGTTGGTCCTATGACAATTGCATCTCTTATGGAAAATACTTTAACATGTTATAAAATTCATGAAAATTTAAAATAAAATTATTATTCCAAAAATGGGTCAAATTATCAAAAATGAGGTGAATTTTTGTATAGTTTGGCCTATTTTTTTGTTTTTAGTTTTATTATGTCGAAAAATGAAAAAATGCTTTAGGTAAAATGTTTTAAATCTATTGACATGCATAAAATTTTGACATATAATGAAAACGATTTCAAGAAAACGCTTTTATAGGAGTTTTTTGATAAAAAGGAGAAAAAAAGGAAATGAAAAAAAGTTTAAAAGTATTAAGCGCTCTTGCTATCGCTGCAGCTGCAACTGCAACAGTAGCTTCTTGTAGTAAAACAAATACTACATCAACACAAGAGCCTACACCAAGTGCTTCACAACCTGTAAGCACACCAACAAGTACTCCAACCAGTACACCAAGCTCAACAAATGGAGGACAACAAGAAGAGCTATCTATTTCATTAGATACAACAGCAGTAAAGACTCAATATATTATTGGTCAAGAATTTAGTGCTGAAGGTCTTGTTGTTACTGCATCAGATGGTACAGTACTTGAACAAGGAATCGGAGATAAAACATATTCTGTTGTCACAACAGGTGTTCAAATCGGTACAGTAGGTGAATATACAGTAACAATTGTAGGACGTTTAAATGGTAAGACAGCTACATCTACATATAAGATTACTGTAGTAGACGCAATTTGGGTTGATATCAACTCTGTAGAAGACTTCATGAAGATGCGTTCTGATAAGGACGAAAACGGATATAATGATAAGTCATATAGATTAACAGCAGACATTGATTTAAAGGATGTAACTATTGAAGATTCAGCAGTAATTTTCCGTGGTACATTTGATGGTAATGGACATACAATTAAGAATGCATCATATGCCGCAGGAACTTCAAAAGTAGGTTTATTATTCAAGCAATTAGCTGCAAATGCAGTAGTAAAGAATGTTCGTTTCTTCAACTGTAATCTAACTTCAAAGGAGGAAGCTATCGCTCTTATTGCTGGTGAAATTAACGAAAAAGAATCAGATGTATTAGTTCAAAATGTTGAAGTTTCTATGTGTACAGTTGAAACTGATAACAGCTATGCTGCTGTATTAATTGCTAGAAATGAAACTAATGCAATTAATGTAACATTTGATAGAATCACTGTTAAGAATTTCACATCAGTTAAGTGTACTTCTTATGGTGGAGGTTTATATGGTGACATTCTTGGAGGTTCATCAATTAAAGTTATCAACTCTGACATTGATTTAACATTTACAACATCTCAAAATGGTTCTTACCTTGTAGGTAGAAATAGAGGAGCTAATATTGATGTTGAAAATGTAATTATTCGTGGTGATATAAAGGAAGGTAAGAATTCAACTGGTTATATAACTGGTGGTGGTAAAGCATGTAAGAATGCTATTATTAAAAATGTTTTAGTTCTAGGTACATCAGAAGCTACAGGTAATTTATTACTTGGTAATTCTACATTTGAAGCTATGGATGCAGCAAATAACTATTATGTAAATCAAGGATCAGCTAGTGCTGTAACTAATGCAACTCAAATTACTGCAGCTACATTTACAGCAGATTGGGCATTTACTACTTTAAAACTAGACAACACAATTTGGGAAGTAGATGATACTACTGTTGTTAAGTTAAAAGGTTCTAGCCAAAATACACCAGCTAGCGATGCTACAGTTAGCAAACTTGCTGTTTCAACTGCAGGTGTTAAGACAGAATTCTTTAAGACAGAAACATTCAATACTACAGGTTTAGCTGTATCTATTATTTGGTCAGATGGATGCTTAACAAGCGCTGAAGATGGTAGTGTTTCAGTTAAGTTATTAAATAAAGATGGTCAAGAAGTTAATAAGGATGATTTATCTCAATTAGCTATTGGTCAATATGTTGTTGAAGTTTCTGCAAGCGTTGAAGGTAAAGGTAGTGCTAAATATACTTATGACATTGATTTAGTTGAATATACTGCAACTAAGGTAGTTACAGATGATGCTAAATTAGTTTATACAGTAGGTGAGAAGTTATCATTCGATAATTTATATGTATTTGCTGTAAAGTCTAACAAAAACCGTACTTTATTAAAGACTGGTGAATATACAGTTGTATTAAAAGATGCAGAAGGTAATGTAATTGACTCAACTAAGGCATTTGCAGCTAGCGGTGTATATAATGTTACAATTTCAGCTAACGAATTTAGCCAAGAATTTAGTGTTAATGTTGTAGCTCCTGAAGAGAATAAAGCATTAGTTCAAGTTATCGTTTCAAAGACAGCTGAAGATGGTAAGTGGACTGCTGCTGAAGGTAATGATCCAACTGCAGGACATTATTCATTCTCAACTATTGAAAAAGCTATTAACTATCTACAATCTCTATCTTTAGCAGAAGATGCTGTTAAGTTAGTTTATGTAGAAGATGGTACATATGAAGAAAAGATTACTATTAATGTTCCAAATGTTACATTAGTAGGTCAAAGTAAAGATAAGACTATTATCACAAGTTCATTTGCTGAAGGTTCAAAGAGATTAAATGATAATGGTACTTATGGTATGGATTGTGCAACATTAGTTGTTACATCAGCTGCTAAGGGATTCTCTATGTCTAACATTACTGTTAGAAATGACTTTGACTATAAGAATTCTACAATTGCTGATAAGCAAGCATTCGCATTACAATGTGATGCTGATGAATCAACATTCAACAACTGCTATTTCTATGGTGTTCAAGATACATTATATGCAAATGATGGTCGTCAATATTATTATGGTTGCCGTATTGATGGTGCTGTTGACTTCATCTGTGGTCAAAAGGACGTAGCTGCAGTATTTGATAACTGTACAATTCACGCAGTAACTCGTTATAACACAGATGGTGTAACTCCAGCTGCAAATAACGGTTATGTATTCGCTCCAAAGAGCGTAGCTAATCCAGCTAAGGGATTAAAATATAACTATGTTGTAATTAATTCAACATTTGAAGCTGATAGCGATACTGCTGATGGTTCTATGTCAGTAGCTCGTCCATGGGGTGCTGAAGGTGGTGTTGCAGTTCTTAACTCAACATTCTCAAAGGCTTATTCAACAGCTGCATATGATGGTAAGGCTAAGCCTCGTTATGACGCAATGTCAGGTTCTTCACCAGAAAAAGCATTCTTCTTCGAATACAACAACACAGGTGATGGTGCATTAACAGCTGCTGTTAATGGTATGAAGATGTTAACTGAAGCAGAAGCGCAAGAATATACTGTTGAAAATATTTTCAAGGCAGCAAATGGTGCTAAGACATTTGATAGAGATTGGAATCCAACAGGCTTCTATTCAGCAAACGAAGTAGTTTATGTTTCATACTATGAACCAAAGACTGCTTATACAGTAGGTGATGCTTATACTGAATCATCAAAGGCATTCTATAGAGTTACATTTGATGCAATTGCAGGAACAACATTTACAATTGATGATTTAACTAGCGAAACTACTGAAAAGATTGTTGATAAAGACAATGCAGAAGTAACTAAGGAAAATATGGTTGCTACTGCTGGTGAATATACTCAACAATTAATTCATAATAATAAAGTTGTTGACAGTGCTAAGGTAGTTGTTAATGAAGCAGGTTTACAAGAATATACAATCACTACGACTGCTGACGCAATCAAAAAAGCTGGTACAGCAATTGTTAGCGGAGAAGCTATCAATATTGATGGTGGTTGGCTAACTTTATATGGAAAAAATGCAGCTGGTGAAGGTGCTAAAACAACAGCTAACGAAGTTACATTAAATGAAGTAACTTATGCTAATGCTTTACAATTATCTGGTGGTAAAGCTACAGTCACTGCAGAATCATTATTAAACTGCTTAAAGTTTACATTAGCTCATGATGGTACTGTTACATTTGTAATTGGTGGTAAAAATGATAGTGATTTAACTGGTAAAAAACCTTCTGTTTGGAATTCAGCATATACTGTTGCAAAAGAATGGGATGTTAATTTACCTGCAAAAACAAGTAAGACAGCTATTTCAATTTCTGTTGAATTAAAGGCTGGTACATATTACTTTGGTGCTGCATCATCTGGATGTTACTTATATTCTGTTTCTTATACATATAAAGCATAATATAATTAATTAAGTTCACTAAAATGGGCGGGAGTGTTCAATTTCAATACTCCCCCTCATTTTTATGATAAAAAGAAAGCTAAAGGAGAAAATTATGAGAGCGAAAAAAATAGTTTTACCAATACTAGCTGGTTTAGTTTTAGTTGGTAGTGCTTCTTGCCGTGGAACTATAGTTGATACAACAACAACTCCAGTAAACACATCTAGCCCTACTCCATCTACAAGCGTTGCTCCAAAACATAATGGAGCATTAACAGATATATTAGTAAGTACTAATAATGCTGTTACAAGTTATGTATTAGGTGAAGAATTTAGTGCGAATGGTTTAATTGTTAATGCTGTCTATTCAGACAATTCAATTGAAACAATTCGAGAAGGTTTTAGAGTAGATTCATCTGAATTTAATTCTAAGATTGCCGGAACATATAACATTCATGTTATTTATATTGAGGGTCAAATTCGTAAAACATGTACATATCAAGTAACTGTTGCTTCATTACTTGATTCATTAACAGTACCTTATTTATTAGGTATTAATGCTAGCGGAATGAAACTTGATTATGGTATTAATGAACAATTAGATACTACAGGATTAGTTGTAACAGCAACATATTCTGATGGTAGTGAAAAAGCAATTACTAATTATGAGACTGACTATTCTAGATTTAATTCAAAAGATATGGGAACATATATGTTAAAATTCTCATATTCAGAGGATTATTCATTAAATGGAAAGAAAGAAACAAAGCTAAGCGAAACATTCTTATTAGCTACAGTTGATGGTATTATTGCTGGTATCCAATTTAAGTCAGGTACAACAACACTTGAACAAGATACAATGGGACCAGATGGTACAATGACTTCAATTGATACATCAGATTGGGTTGTAGAAGGTGTATTCTATGATGCAACATTTACAACAACAGTTACAAAAGTAATTTCAAATGATGAATTAGTAATTACAGGATTTAATTCTGGTAGTGCTGGTGTACAAAAAGTAACTGTTTCATATACTCACAATGGAACAAAAGTAACTCTTAAGCAAGATATTACTGTTACTGCAATTGAAGCACCAACATATACATTTAATGCATCAGATATTGCTGGTGAAGATAGAACACTTGCAACAGCAGAAGCATTTGATAATGTTATTGAATTTGGTGGAAAGTGCCAAGTTAAGAATGAATCAAGTGCTAAGACATTTGGTGATTTATCATTCACTAAACGTATTCAAACAAATGGTAAAGGTTCATCAACAGCTAACTATATTAAGTTTACATTAACTTCTGACTCTGTAGTTGCAATCATTGGTAGAAGCCCTAAGGCTGCTACTGAAATTGGTTTCTATAATGAAGCTGGTACTGCAGTTACAAGTACAGGTACATATTCTGCAAATGATATTATGAAATATAAATATACATTAGCTGCAGGTACATATTACTTCTATGGTACACAAGCTATTCAAGTATATGGTATTCAAATTTGGTCTAAGTAGGAAAGGAGAAAATTAAATATGAAAAAAAGAAAATTATTATTAGTATTATCTTCTCTAGCAGCTACTGGTGCCATTGCTGCAACAACAATTAACTTTTCAAGAGCTGATTCAGGAATTACTTCATCAATTCCTGAGTCAAACGAATTAGATGCAAAAGTCGATTTATATGACAACAAAGTTGCAGATACTATTTATGCTGATCCTAGTGTAGAAGTTGAATATGATTTTACAAAAGAATTAGAAGGAGAAGATCAAGATACTCCTAAGCACAAAGGTACTAAAGATGATCCAATGGATATCTATACTGCATTCCATAATATTGGTGCAGGAGATACAATCATCTTAAAGAATGGTACTTATAAGATGAAAGAGCGTATCACACTTCCACAAAGTGGTAACGCAAAGAGAATGATTACTGTATTACCTGAAACTAAAGGTGAGGTTCATTTTGATTTCTCTGAACAAGAATTTGGTGTTCGTGGTATTCAATTAAATGGTAATTATTGGCATTGGTACGGAATTGATATTTATGGTTCTGGTGACAATGGTATGTATATTGGTGGTAGCAACAATAAGATTGAAAGTTGCTTATTCCACGAAAACTCAGATACAGGTTTACAATTAGGTCGTTCATCTGGTTCATTATCACTTGTTTCAGAATGGCCAAGCAATAACTTAATTTTAAACTGTACATCATACAATAACTATGACAAAGAGACTTTAGGTGAAAACGCTGATGGTTTCGCTGCTAAGTTAACTGTTGGTGATGGTAATGTATTCGATGGTTGTATCGCATATAGAAACTCAGATGATGGTTGGGATATGTATGCTAAACCAGATTCAGGTAATATCGGTACTATCACATTATTAAACTGTGTAGCATTTGAAAATGGTTGGGTTTTAAATAAAACTAAATCATATACAAAAGATGCAAATGGTGAATATATTGATTCATACATGAGCCAAAATGGTGATGGTAATGGATTTAAATTAGGTGGTTCTGCAATGACTGGTGATATGGTTCTTAAGAACTGTATGGCATTCAATAACCGTATGGGTGGTTTTGCAGATAACTCAAACCCAGGTGTTTTATCACTTTATAACTGTACATCATTTAATAACTCAGTTTATATGTCAATGACATCAAAGAAGACTGGTCTTATTGATGAAACTGGTGATACAGGTGTATTTAAGGCTAATGATGGAGAGTCTGAAAACTTTGCAATGGCAAGAACAGAAGCTTCATATAACACATTCTATGGTTGTCTATCATATATTTCTAATATGACTGATGAAACAGTTGCATATGGTAATTATGATGAATATAGAGGTGCAGCTAGCTATTCAATATTTGCTACAGGTAAAGATCAATATACACAAATCACTACACCTATTGATTCTTCAAGCTATGAATCTAGTAAGAAGGGTAGCAAGTATAACGGTACAATTAATGATTCAACATTCAAAGCTGTAAGCCTTGGTGTTGAAATGAATGGTAATACTGAAATTGATTCATTATATAGAAATGAAGATGGTTCAGTTAATATGCATGATATGCTTGCATTAAATGATCAAGCATTATTAACATTCTGCTCAGGTAAATCTATTGGTTGTACATTAAATAAGAATAAGATGGAAGATTATGAACACGTTGATTGGAAAGATTTAACAGGTGTTTCAACTTCTAAGGATTATACATATGCATTAAGAGGTTTAGAAGCCTTAACAGTTGCATGTAATGAAGATTATGTATTCCAAGATGTAAACTTAATCACAAAGATTAATGGTTTAGCTGTATCTTGGTATTCATCAAATGAAGATGTATTATCAATTGGTTATTATACAGTTGAATCTGTATCTAACCGTGATTACTTAATTGGTAATGTTAAGAGAAGTAGAGAAAAAGATGAAGTTGTTGATTTAGTTGCAACTGTATCTAGTGGTTCTGTTACTTTAAGCAAAACATTTAGATTAACAATTAAGAAAGAAGTTGCTGGTGTTGGTAGTGTTACAGGATTTGAACCAAAGTATATTGTTTCACAATATTCAGTTTGGAATAATCCTGAAATCGTAGTAACTGACAAGGCATCTTATAGTGGTAATGCATTAACAATTGATAAGGATTATAAACTTGAATTAAGCTATGAATACGCATTAAATACTTCTTCAAAGTTCTATGAAGTTGACGGTATTTATACAACAGTTCCAGGTGTTTATAAAGTAAATTATGTAGTTGATTCATTACTAGGTGATGGTTATGAATTAAGCGGTAATTATTTAGTTTATGTATTAAGTGAAACAGCTTCAATTGACTTATCACAAAATCTTGATTTAGCAATGCAATATGCAATTAACCAAACTGATGGTTATGATTACATGGTTAATGCTTCTCGTGATGGTGTTAAGGTAAGTGCTGTATTCAATGCTACATACGGATATATGTATATTGCTACATCAAAAGATCAAGCAGAAATGTCAGTGGCAGATGTAGTAGCAAATGGTACTAAAGTTGAAATCAATGATGAATATGCTGAAGGATTTGCACCAAATGAAAATACAGATGGTTACTATGTACACGTTGTTGTTGCAAATAGAACAGATATTAAGTCAAAGCAATTATTCTCTAAGGTATATACAACTACAATTGAAACTAAAGACGTTACTAATGAAGAAGATTTCTATAAATTAGCTACAGGTAGTGGCGAAGTATTAGCTAATACAATTTATAAGTTAACTACTGATCTTGATTTCACAGGATTTACTAAAGATTGGACTACAAACACAAGTGGATTTGCAGGTTTACTAAATGGTTGTGGTCACACTGTTAAGAATGTTGAAATTACAAATGAAGCAGCTAATAAGGGATCTAATATGTTCTATAAGCTTTCAAATGGTACTATTATGAATATTAAGTTTGAAAACATTACTATTTTATCAACTAACTCAGGTGATTCTTGTACAGGTCTTATTGGTCAAATGAATGGTGGTTATATCCATAATGTTTCATTAAAGAATATGAAAGTTGGTTCAAACTCTGCATCAATTGGTGCATTAGTTGGTCAAGTAACAGGACAAGATAACTATATTACTAATGTTTCATTAATTAACCCAATGGAAAAAGAAATGATCTATGGTACAAAGTACATTGGTGGTTTAGTTGGTAACATGCAAAAGGCAACAGATCAAAATAAGGTTACATTAACTATGACAAACTGCATGGTTAATGCTTATATCGGTAACCATGCTGACCAAGGATATATTGGTGGTATTGTAGGTAGAAATAAGAATGAATTTGAATCTTATTCATTATCTATGGATCACTGCTATTTCTCAGGAGTAGTTGACACATATTATACTTACTCAGGTGGTATTGTAGGTTCAATTGACTCATCAGCAGGTCATGTAAGATTAATGTATAATGTATCAGATGCATTATTAATCTTAAAAGATACAACTCTTGATCCATTATCAACTGATATTGGTCAAAAGAATAATTCTCCAATTGTTGGTCGTTTCACATATGTAATTGATTTATGTCAATGTGGTGGTAACTTCGGTCCATATGCTGATTATCATCCTGAAATTGGTACAGATGCTTCTGACTTTAAAGAAAACATCGCAGATAGCCAATTCTGGACACGTATTGGATTCACTAAAGAAAACGGCTGGACATTTGTAGAAGACGCTCCTTACTGTTTATTAGAAAACTCTATTGAAAAATAAATTATTTGAAGGTGCACATGCACCTTCTTTTTTTTGTTTTTAAAATTTCAATAATAATGTTAGAATATATATAGAAGTTTGGAGTTAATGATATGTGGAATAAAAATTTAAATGAACTTGAACAATATGTAGGTACTAAAACGCTATTACATGTAAGTGTTGATGAAATAAGATTATATGAAGACTTATTTATTTCATGCGAACATATATATTCTAAAGTTAATGGAGAAGATGCTATCTCTAAAGTTATTAGAAGACAAGCATATAATATTATTAGAGCGGTATATAATACACTTGAGGATGATATAAAAAATTTATATGCTAATCTTGAGGATGGATATAGACCTCAATATGCAACATTTGTAAAGCCTGAACATAGTGATTATAAGATTATTGAATTTAGTGATTATAAATTACCAATAATTGATGAAATTAAGAAATTAATTAATGAAAATAAGACTTTTGAAATTATTTCAAAGACTGATTTTCAAGGAACTAAAGTTAAGAAAATATTAGAATTTATAGGATTAAAGGGAAAGAATGAATTTGAAACAAAATATCCTTCTTTTATTATTAATAAAGATGGATATTATGATAAGTTTGTAGAAGACTTAGGAGAAAAAATAGATTTATCTATAAGCTATAATGGCTTAGAAGATATTAGTTTTGACAATTATCATAAGAGGTAATATGGAAAATTTATCAAGAAAATTTAGACAATTTATAATACCATCAATGATATCAAGTGTTATACTTGGTACATTTTCAATCATTGATGGTATGTTTATTGGTAATAGAATAGGAGATATAGGACTTGCCGCAATTAACTTCGCATATCCTGTTACAGCATTTATCCAAAGTGTAGGATTTGGTTTGGGTACTGCAGGAGCGATTATGATGAGTATTGCGCTTGGAAAAGGTGAAGATGAGAAAAAATATATAAGTAATTCTTATATAGCATTTTTCGTCTCAATCCTTATTATGATTCCTCTTTTTTTAATATTAAACCCAATATTATTGTCTTTATTTGGCGCAAGCGGTGAAACTAAAGAAGAAGCTTTAACATATTTAAACACTATAGTATATTCAACCGCATTCCATGTATTAGCTCAAGGATTAGTTCCTATTGTAAGAAATAAAGGCTACAACAAAATAGTAATGTATGCGATTATATCAGGCCTTGTTGTAAATTTATTTTTAGATTGGTTATTTATATATCCTCTAAATTTATCATTATTTGGTGCAGCACTTGCAACAAATATTGCACAAGTTACTACAACATTAATCTGTATAATTGCGTTATTCTTAAAACCATTTAGAATTAAGTTTAATTTTGATTTTAAACTATGCATGAGAATATTAAGATATAGTTTTTCTCCGTTTGGAGTAAGTTTTGCAACAAACATAGTGTTAATATTAATAAATAAAGCTTGTTCAATATATGCTAATGATAAAGCTGTTGCAGCTTATACTGCAACTGCATATATTACATTTATTGTACAAAGATTAATTCAAGGTGTAGGCGATGGTGTACAACCTTTATTAAGCTATGCAAAAGGAGAAAATAATACTAATTCACTTAGAAATTATCTAAAAAAGAGTTTAATAATGGGTATCATTATTTCAATAATTTCTACATTTGCTTCTATAATATTAAATAAATATTTAGGAAAGATATTTGGTTTATCTAATGATGCATTAGTCTATTTTAAAGATGCAATAATAATATTTGCATTATCCTTTATTGGTCAAGCCATAACTCGTATTTCAATGAGTTATTTTTATAGTCAAGAAAACGATTTATATTCATTAATAATTGTTTACGGAGAACCACTATTAGTTTTACTTACATGTTTTTGGTTACCAAATATATTTGGTATAAATGGTATTTGGTTAAGTATACCAATTACTCATTATATATTAAGTATAATTTCAGTAATTTTAATAATTAAAGATAAAAAGAAGAATAAATTAAATATAAACTTTAATGCATAAAAATTATAAATACTATATAATATAAATAGAGTTTATAAGAAAAGAGAAGGAATTGTTATGGCTAAGAAGAGAGATAATTGGTTTAATTATCAATTTAATAAGACAAGAGAATATATTAAAGATGCAAAAACAGATTATAAAAAAGGATTTAATATATTAATTATTATTTCTATAATAATGGTTTTTTTAATATGCGTTTATCCATTCTATATGGGAACTTTTTATAACTGCAATAGTGATGATATAGTTCAATATTATCCATTTGTTGCTGGTTTCTTTGAAAGGATAAAAACGAATACATTATCAATCTATGATACAACATTATTTGGTGGTGCATCATTTTTTGCATCCACATATTATATTCCAATTGATATATTCTTATTAATAGCTTTCATATTAAGCTTTATTATGTCAATTGAAAGAGCTTATTTTATTTCTATATTATTAAAGATAATATGTGGCGGATATTTAATGTATTATGTCTTGGCACGAAAAAAAATTAAGCCATATGCAGCTATTTTAATATCATTAGCTTATATCGCAACAGGATTATTACAATCTTATATTATTTTCCCTGTATATTTAGGTATAAATGTATATGTGCCAATTGCAATGATTTTAGTCTCATATTTCTTTGATGAGAATAAAAAATATTATGCATATTATTTAATACCTGTTTTTGTTGTAGTACTAGTAGTATTTGATTTTTACTGTGCATATATGATTTTAGCCTTTATGTCATTCTATTTTCTAATGGAATCACATTTATTATCTAAATCAAATTTATTCTTTATAAAAAAGAAATTTTGGTCTAATTTCCTAACATTCTTTTCATTTGTAATTCTTGGTGTATTATTATCTGTTGCATTCTTATTACCAAGTGCATTCTATATTTTAAATGAATCTAGTAGATCAGGAAGTACACCAGATTATTTTTGGTATTATTCAACTGATTGTATAACTAAATCAGGAATATCTTGGAAACATTATTTTACACAATTAATTAATTTCTATATTCCAAATAATCCAGCTAGATTATGTTTAGTTCCTGCAGGAGCCTATGTTAGAGAACATGCATCACTTTATATGACATGTGGTGTACTTATTTATTTAGTTAAGTTCTTGTTTATGAGAGGTAAAGAAAATAACCAAATGAAATTTTGGGTATTATTCTTTAATCTAATTTATTTAATACCACTCGCTGCAATGATTTTTACATTTACTAAACAAGGATATTTAAGATGGTTCTTTATACCATACACATTTAATATGCTTGCAAGTGCTAAAGCTATGAGTGATACTGATTTTAAATTAAGTGAATCAAAAATTAGTAATGTATTTGCTATATTATCAATTGTATTTGGATTAGCTTTAGTATTATTTACATATATTTCTAATACAACTTTATTCATACATTATTCAAAAGGAGAAGAAGGTGAATATTTCTTTGAAGGTATATTAATACCATCAATTGTCTTCTTATCAATTTATTTAATAATATTATTAATACCATTTATATCTAGATATTTTAAAAAGAATTTAGATTTATTATATAAATCAATTCCTTGTTTAATTTTAGCTGAATTAATATTTTCAATTGTAGTTGTAGTAATATCTTTAGGTTCAACAGCTTATAGTTATGAATATAAGACATCAAATTCACAAATTAAATATTTAAGAAATAATAGTGATTATAATTTTAGTGATGGATATAGAATTAATTTATATACAGATCAAAAATGTATAGCTAATAATAATACAATGTTCCTTGGTGTAAATTGTACTAACTTCTTCCAATCATTTTATAATACACAATTAGATACATATATGAAAGATATTAATATGGTTTCTAATTTAGGTTGGTCAAGAAGATCAATGTATGGTTATTCTTTATTAAACGCTCCTATGTATAATAATAAGTACGTAATCACAAATGATTATGTGCTAACATCAGATTTTACAGGACAAAAAGAAGCTGTTAGACCTGTAGTATTGCCTGAGAAATATTATAAGAAATATGGTACAGCTAATAGAGCTAATTATTATGGATTAACTAGCTTACCTCAATTTATCGTTTATGATTCAGTAATGTATAATAATCAATCATCTATTGCAAATCAAACAACATTCCATAATGATTTATCATTATTAAATCATGGTTATGTAAAAGTTCCTAATCAAATATTCATGAGCAAATCTAAACTAAGCGTAGAAGAATTAATGAATGATTATGATAATTACTATAGTGATTTATCTACAAAAGAAGATAAAGAAGCCTTAGCAAATATTAAATTATTATATGATAATGGTATTAAGTTTGTTACTAAACAAGAATCATATGATGAGATTAATAAATTAAGAAATATATCATTTAAGGAATTAAGATTATCTGGTGGTAAGATTGATGCTGCAAGCTTATATTTTAAATATGATCTAACACAATATTCTGATTTATCAGTCTTTACAGATTATGATGCAGTATATGCATATCCATATGATTCAGATATTCCATCAACTGATCCATGGCCTAGTAGATATTTGATGTATCTAGGTACTGATGAAAAAGATCAAAATGATAATTATCAATTATACCCATTCCATTATAATGTAGGTTATGTTTCTGAAATGCTAAATCTTGCAGGAAATGAAAGAATTACTCCAACAAGATTTTATATGAAGGCTAATGGTAGATTAGATTCAAGTTATGTTAGATTATTTGGATTCAATTATGATATATATGATGATTTTATCGAATCACAAAAAGTGTATACAAACAGATATTTTAAAATTAATGGTAATGAAATTACATTAAAGTTTAAAAATGATGGTGATTCTAAGGTTATTAAAACTTCATACGCATATAGTAAAGATTGGCATATAAGAAATAATGATAAAGATTATAATATTGTTAATCTTGGTGGTTTCTTAGGAATTGTAGTACCAAAGAATATTGAGACTGTTAATCTAAATCTTATATATTCACCACAAGGCCTAACTAATGGTTTATATATTTCTCAAATTGGTAGTATAATATATTTAAGTATCACTTCTGTTATTTTATTATTTGAAACAAAAAAGAAAATTAAAGGAAAAGATGGTGTGGATTTATGCAAAATATATCATTAATTGTACCTTGTTACAATGAACATGAAACAATTGAAATATTTTATAATGAAGCTATAAAATATTTTGATGAAGAGCATAATTTTAATATTATATTTGTAAACGATGGTTCAAAAGATAATTCTCTAGACATCATGAAAGAATTAGCTAAAAAAGATAAGAGAGTTAAATATGTAGGATTCTCTAGAAATTTTGGTAAAGAAAGTGCTATGTATGCAGGTCTTGAAGCTGCAAAAACTCTTAATTCTGATGCGGCTATTATAATGGATGTAGATTTGCAAGACCCACCTTATCTATTACCTGAATTTTTGAAGAAGCATGATGAAGGTTATAACCTTATTTATGCAAGACAAAGAAATAGAAAGGGTGCTAAATTATTCTCTAAAATTTGTAGCCTAACTTTCTATAAAATATATTCATATCTTACTGGTGATAAACAAATGTCAGGTGGAGCACGTGACTATTGTTTACTTGATAGAAAGGTCATTGACGCATTCTTAAATATTAAGGACGCTAAACGTTTTACAAAAGGAATTTATCATTATGTAGGATTTAAGACTACAACTATTGAATTTGATTATGAAAAAAGAGTAGCAGGAACTACTAAATGGAATTTTAGAAAATTATTAAAATACGCTTTTGTAGGTATTGATGAATTTTCAAGATTTTATTTATATATTCCTAAAATTATAGGTTTTATTTGGACAATAATATGTGCAGTTGATTTAGCTTTCCAAATTAAAAGATGCGTTAATGCTAATAATATAAATGTTTTTTCATGGACTGCATTAAGACTTGATTTTATCATTATTTCTATATCAATAATTTCATTCTATATAATGAAATTATTATATGATGTACGTGATCAAGCTAGACAAAGAGCTATTTATATTTGTGAGGAAAGTAACATTGAATCAGAATAAAAAAGATATATTATTAGAAATATTAAGATTTTTAATAGTAGGTGGTATAGCTACACTTGGTGATTATATTGTCTTTTATTTATTCAATATAGTTTTATTGAAACAAATTAATCCTGTAGTTAATTCTGCGATATCTACAACATTAGGTTTTATTACAGGACTTCTTATAAATTGGTTCTTGTCTAAGTTTGTGTTTAAAGATGTTACAGATAATCAAATGCATTCAAAGGTTGTGTTTATAAAATATGTTATTTTATCTCTTTTAGGATTTTTATTAACATTAATTGTAATGACTGCAACAACACCAATTCATGATAAATTGGTATTATCAGTATTTGGTCTTTTTACATTCCAATTTTGGAAATTATTCTTTAAAGTATTAATGACATTTATAGTTTTAGTTTTAAATTATTTAGGAAGAAAATTCTTTGTGTTCAAAAAAAGTTCTGAATAGGTATGTTTGCTGACATACCTATTTTATTCGTGTGCCGGGCATGGCATTAATCTTACTGGTGAAAGTCCAGTCACGGGTATTTACCGCCAAGTGTAGCGAACCTCAAGCCGTTAGGAGCAATCCTATGGGTGAAGGAAGAGATGTAGCAAAATCTCCGAGCCTACAAACAGAAACTTG